>VOFF01000197.1_pt1 | contig 240001 bp, 335 predicted proteins | sample 5384061 | NCBI WGS metagenome assembly VOFF01 (sample SAMN12384725, study PRJNA508395) | human gut metagenome | isolation source: healthy gut E | host: Homo sapiens | reverse complement strand
CCGGAGGCGGCGGATTGTGCAGAGAGTCATGAAGCAGAGGTTGGGGCGGATTGTGGAGGAGCAGGTCGGACAGTTGAGGATAGTTTGGCAATAATTTTTATTTGATATAATTGAACACATGTTTTATTATATAGGCATATAGGGAGGTAGCAAATGGGAGAAAAGCTAAGCAATGAACTTACGGATAAAGAAAGAGAAATGTGTATGAGTATATTGTAAAAATATATGGAAGAAAATTTAATTTCTCCATCTTTTCAAGAAATCTGTAAAGGAGTAAACACAAAATCAAAGTCATGTGTGGGGAACAATATTTTCAGTTTTGCATACTGATTGTTGCTATTATCAATCTGATCGTAATGATCTTTTCTAACCATAAAAAATAACCGCCCCTACCAAAGACCGGTTATTTTTTAAAACTAACTTTGGCAAACCGCCTACACGGTATTGCGTTTTTGTATTTTCATAATACCATTGCGTAATTTTTTTCAATGTCAATGATTTAAAGATCTTTGCTGGATACCGGCATAAAATAAGGTTCAGACCATTGTAAAACTCAAATGAATAATGAAGTTTATAATTAGTGTCTGCTTACTCAGCAGGCACTAATTATATTTTATTAAATTGTTTTATTATCTGCGAACAATTTCTAATCGTTCGCGCTGGATAAGTTTTTCATACTGCCTCAATTGAAATACTGTCTACCTGTGCACTTAAATGATTTTAGACACCAGATCCATATCTATTATAGAGTAAGATCAGTATAAGCAAAACGAGTATCACTATATATCTTTTTTTTTCATTATTATAAATAACTTGAAGCATAGAAATTGGTTTTACTCGAATAAGTTTGAGATGTAATCTTTACAATTCCTACATTTCCAACTCCAACATAAGTATCAAGATTTCCAGAACATTTTATAGGTAATACAGTAGGAAGTACATGTGGTTTTGTTACTTTGTCCAGAAAGTTTATATGTATATATAACAAAGTCAGAATCTACGCTTGCATTAGAAGCACTTGCATTTGTCCAGTGCTTTCCACTATAATATCCAACGGCATCACAACTATATATAATATATAGAGATGAACATTATAATTCCCGCAATTTCATTTCATTTATTTTCTTTTTGCGCGTAATCGTTCTATTTCTTTTTATCCGATTATAAATTGATATAACAGCAGGAATATTTGTAAGTATAAAGATAATGATACAATTATGTATCTTATCCTTTATAGACATCTGATTTTCGGAAACGAAACTATATGAGAGTGTCAATAACCCCTGCTTCTCAACGCGTTCAAAACTTTCTGGTTCAAAATTCAGATACACTATAATTAATACGATTGAAAGAACAAGAAAAATAATTGGTGTTAATGATACGGTAGTTGTTCTTCTTTTTTTTTAAATATGATTCTAAAAACGTACACAAATAATGGTTAATGCCATTATTATTACGATGAATAAAATTGTAGAAAATTTCATTTATTCTCCTTTTTTTGCTCTCTGTATTTTTTTATCAATATTTTTTGCTGTGTCAAAATCAAGTTGATCATCTATTACCATTTTTTTTAATTAATGAAATATAAGCGTCATTTTCTATTTGATCATTCATTTGCATTTTTTGTATAAGTCGATCAAGTCTCAATCGCACGGTAGGATATGTTATATGATACAATTTTGCAACCTCTTTTTAAAGAGCCAGATGACATAACAAAATTTTTTATAAATGTGATATCTTCATCACTTAAATTGTATATCCATTCTTGCGCTTTTCGTCTCATTACCAACCCCTTTCTTTAATATTGTTGATATTATCATTTAATAATGTTAAAGTCAACTGCTAATATTATGTTATTTACATCTTTTTATCTTAATAATCATTCGAAACCTCAAACTTGTAAAGATAAGGTTTTCAGATTCGAGGTTACTCTCAACCCCCTTGCTTTTGTTTATATTTCTTCAATCATCAGTTATAAAAAACAGAAGCATTTTAATCAGTTCACCATATCGGTTTCATTTATATTGGAAGCACAAGGTGTAGAGCAGAGATTGTCCGTGTCGGGTGGGTGGAGCAACTAAGAAATTGTTTGGTATTACAGCGGAAGAACTTTTGAAAAAAGCACGGTAAAATGCTGACTTATCAATTGAAAAATAATTATTTTGTATGGAATATCTGCATGGCCCCATAAGTATGCGGCAAATGCGGAGCCGTGACCTTTCTCGACGGGCAGGAAAAATTCCGGCAGGTTGCGCACGTATTACACAATTGCTTGAGATTGGCGTGTGTTGTTGTATCCAGATGCAGGATCAGCGTTGCTGTCTTAAGCGGCCGGAGCATCTGCCCCTCGGTAAGCTGGATGCCATCCGGGGCAAGCCGCCCATAAATCTGTGGGAGCAGGTCAAGGGAATAGGTATCTCCCAGAAAAGATAATTCTGCAAGATACAGGCGGCTCTGACGTTCTACCACATGTGCAAACTCTTCATAAGCCTTTGACAAAAGCATCAGGCTGATGCAGTCCACAATGTAAGCCTCCTGGATCTGTTCATGGTTCAGATATAATTCCGACAGTTCATCCACCCGTTTCCAAGCGTCACAAACCCATAGGCATAGTGAGGGCAGAGAAAACCCCGTCTAAATCCTGATCCAGAGAGTAATACGCATAGGATTCAACCAGGGGAAGAAGTGCCGTATAAATTGCCTGAATATGAGGCAGGTCATCCGGAGGGAAATGGAAACGGCTGCAAAATTCGTTCCAGTCACCGGAGGATAATCCGGGAGTAAGTTTACATTTCATGGGATACATCCTCCTTATCGGAAGCTGCCATAACGGCTGCAATTTCCTGAAAGCGGCCCGTGACCTTATCATAGTTCTTTCGGTGATGGGGAAAGCCACAGTTTATGCAGGATTTGATACCATTTTTTAAATATTCACAGTTTCCACCACAGGATTTCCCAAGTGGATAGAGGGGACAATAACAAAACAGACAGTTAAAGTCCTCCTCCGGGATTCCTTTATGGCATGGAAAATATTCACATTTTTTATTTTGAAAAAAACTTATAATATTCGCTCAAAATGGTTTCCTCCAATCAAAGCACAATCATAGCATAATTATATCGGAACAACAAGCGGATCGCAAGAAATGCAAATGACATAAAAATTGCATTTCAGTGGGAAATGATACCTTTTGCCCATTTTATCATTACAATATTTACATCTTTTTAAGAACGCAGGTATAGTGGCTCAGGCAATTGAGGGTTTGAAGCAAAAAGTTGAAAATTAAATAAAAAATACTTGACTTAAAGTTAACTTTAAATGGTATATTATGATAGATAAAATCGGAAGGAGAATTTATTATATGTATATCGAAAAGATTAACGGACCGGAAGATGTGAAGAAATTGAATATAGAAGATGACAGCTCTCGCAGAAGAAATGCGTCATGCATTATTAAAGAGGGCAAGTATTCACGGCGGGCATTTTGCCGAATTTTGGCATGGTAGAGGCAAATCATTGCACTGCATTATGTTTTTGAGTCCCCAAAGGACAAAATGGTATTTGATGTTTCCCATCAGACCTATCCGCACAAGATGCTGACCGGTCGAAAAGATGCCTATTTATATGAAGAACATTACGATGACGTGACGGGATACAGCTGTCCGCAGGAAAGTGAACATGACCATTTTACGATCGGACATACCTCTACATCCGTCAGTCTGGCATGCGGTCTGGCAAAGGCAAGGGATCTTCGTGGGGAAAGTGCAAATGTGATCGCAATTATCGGAGACGGTTCTTTAAGCGGAGGAGAAGCCTTAGAAGGAATGGATTTTGCAGCAGAATTAGACAGCAACATGATCATTGTAGTAAATGACAATGATATGTCAATTGCAGAAAACCATGGAGGACTTTATTCAAATCTGAAATTACTCCGCGAGACAAACGGACAGGCAGAGTGCAATTTATTTAAAGCCATGGGACTTGATTATGTCTATGTGGATCATGGAAATGACTTAAGGGAACTGATCGGGGCTTTCAAACAGGTAAAAGACAGTAAGAAACCGGTTGTTGTCCACATTAATACATTAAAGGGAAAAGGTTATAAACCGGCAGAAGAACATAAGGAAGAATGGCACTGGCATCTTCCGTTTGATATTGAGACTGGAAAATCCCATTTTCCGGAAGTGGAAGATTATTCTTCGGTGACCTGTGAATATCTGATCGAAAAGATGAAACAGGATCCGACAGTTGTTGCAATTACATCCGGAACCCCGACGATTCTCGGATTTACGCAGGAGAAAAGGAAACAGGCCGGCCGGCAGTTTGTAGATGTGGGAATCGCGGAGGAGACAGCGGTAGCACTTGCTTCCGGAATTGCCAAAGGTGGCGGAAAGCCGGTATATGGTGTGTATTCCAGCTTTATCCAGAGGACGTATGACCAGATTTCACAGGATCTGTGTATTGACGGGAATCCGGCAACGATTGTTGTGTATACGGGATCGGTATTTGGCATGACGGATGTTACCCATCTGGGACTGCAGGATATTCCGATGCTTTCCAATATTCCGGGACTGGTTTATCTGGCACCGACAACAAAGGAAGAATATCTGTCAATGCTTGACTGGAGTGTGGAGCAGAAGGAAATGCCGGTTGCGATCAAACTTCCGGGCGGAGATATGATTTCGGATGGCAGAGAAGTCAAAAAAGACTGGAGTCAGCTCAACACCTATGAGGTAACGGAAAAGGGAAGCAAAATTGCACTGATCGGACTCGGAACATTTTATTTCCTGGCACTGCAGACCGCAGAAATGCTGGAGAAAAAAGGTATTCATGCAACGGTAATCAACCCGTATTATATTACCGGACTGGATAAGGGACTGCTGGAGAAGCTGAAGGCAGACCATGACACGGTAGTTACACTGGAAGATGGCATCCTGAATGGTGGTTTCGGAGAAAAAATCGCAAGATTTTATGGAAGCAGTGATATGAAAGTCTATAATTACGGATTGAAAAAAAGAATTCCTTGACCGGTATGATGTAAATGAGGTATTAAAAGAGAATCATCTGACAGCAGAGCAGATTGTAAATGACGTATTATAGAAGGCAGAAATAAACAACAAACCTTGTGAGAATCGACACAATATGGTAAAATATAACATACTAGAGCTTATTTTGCATAGTGGTTAGAATAGCGGGCTCATGGAAGGAGCGGTATCATATGAAGAATAAAGATTCGAAAGCAAGGATGCAGATGATTTTCGGGATACTTTTGTTTGCGTTTATTTTTATGGCAGAGTTGTATGCCATAGTCAATTTCCCGAAGATGTTTATTGTTCTGGTTGTTTTGGCAGCAGCAGATCTGATATGCCTGTATGTTGCAATCAGAGGCGTGATTTCAGTATATGAGACAAAATATGCCCGGAGAGAGGAACAGTATGAGAGTATTTTCAAGTCGGAAAAGGCATCATATCTCATGCTGAAAAAAATATTTTGAGGAAATATCGGTGAAGCTTGCATATATGGAAGAGGCATCTAAGATTCCGACAGAGGAAATTGTCAATGCACAGAAGGGAATAGCGAAAGTAATTATCAAGCGGTCCCATGAGAATACCGATGCATTGATGAATTCATACGAACAGCTGCTGGACCGGTTTGATACGTTCCAGAAAGGAATGGATGGGTTCGGTACAGTTGCGGGTGCTTATAAGGACGAGATTCTTTCAGTCTGTAAGGATGAAATTTCTTCGGTGCAGAAGGATGGAAAAGAACAGGAACATTCACAGGATAAAGAGATAGCCGCAAAGCTGCAGGAAATCATTATTGCAATGAAAGATATGGAACTGCGCCTGAATCAGACCATTATGAACAGTCAGAAAGTGGTTGTTTCCCAGCCGCAGGTTTCTGTACCTGTGGCAACACCTGTAGAGCCACAGCCGGCACCGCAGAATCATGTGGAAGAAACACCGGTAGAGCCGGAGATCTCACCAGAGCCGGAAGAAAGTATGGAGCCGGAACCGGAGATTTCGCCGGATCTGGAAGAAAACCCGGAACCGGAGATTTCGCCGGATCTGGAAGAAAACCCGGAACCGGAAATTTTGCCGGATCTGGAGGAGAGTCTGGAACCGGAGATTTCGCTGGAGCCGGAAGAAGATATGGAACCGGAGATTCTGCCGGATATACCGGAAGAAGAGAGTTTTGAGCCGGAGGAAGAGCCTCCAGTCATGGCAGCGGATGAGATTATCCCGCCGGACCCGGAAGAATCCATTGAGGAAGCAGAGGAACTGGTAGAACCGGACCCGATTCCGGAGGAAGCGATTGTTGATGAAGCGGATGATGAGAACCTGCCGGAGGAAGAACTTCCACCGATGCCGGATCTGTCAGATCCAAACCGTTCCATGAGCCCGGATGAGATAGCTGCGCTGTTTGCGAATATGGGCAACGATAACAATGCGGATAAAGTTGAGGAACCTGCCGAGGAAACTGTGGAACCGGAGGATATTCCGGAGCCGATTGAAGAGCCGGAAGCCGTAAAAGAAGCACCTCTTCAGCCGGAAGAACCGGCAGATCCCAATAAGGCATTAAGCCCGGATGAGATAGCTGCCCTGTTTGCAAGTATGGGAACCTGAAAAGGATAAAATAACAGGCAACGGATGCCATCTGTTCCACGTAAAAACGTGTGACAGATGGCGTTTTGCTATAAAAATGCCATAAAAAAAATAGTTGCATTTCTTTTTCATTGTGTTATACTTAGGTCGTTGCAATTTAATAGTTTAAAGCAGAGTAGACACATGCGCGTTAAGTGCTGGCTGAACAGGGAGTTGTCAGCCAGACGAAAAGAGTTTCTTGCGGTGCATGAGTCGCATCCCGCTGCATCCGAAGATAATATTATCTCCAGTTGTAGTATGATGAGGTCTGCAAAGGAGGTAATTTTTTTATGAAAAAATTCGTCGCTTTGTTCACCGATTCCTACCGTGAATTAAAATCGGTAAGAACCATCACTACCATGGCTATGCTTGCTGCAGTTGCTGTCATTCTAGGATTTTTCTCCATTGAATATGGGCAGTTTATTCGGATTGGTTTTTCCAGTATTCCAAATGGTATCATTGATTATCTGTTTGACCGGTGGTTGGAGGAATTTTCCATGGTGCGTTGGATATTATCAAGTATATGATGAAGCCAACCGGACCATTTTGTCCACAGCTGACGCTGGTTGTTATACTGGCCGGAATCCTGTATGGATGCTTTTTTTATAAGAAAAAGCTTACGATCTGGCGTGTGCTGGCAGCTAAATTTGTAGTTATGCTGGTCTGTAACGTGATTCTGACAACACTTTGTCTGAATGTGTTATATGGACAGGCATTTATGGTGCTTCTTCCGGCGCGTGCGCTGAAGAACCTGATTATGTGGCCAATTGATTCGGTGATCTTTTTTTGCAATCACAAAGGCCTTAGAACAGATTGGACTCTTTCGCATGTTCCAGAAGCCTGTACTTGCAAATTCTGCAAATATGCAGGGGAATTAGAAAATTTAATAAGTTATAGAACAAAAGCCGTCCGCAGAAAGAAAACTGCGGACGGTTTTTTATAAATTTATTTACGGATCGGATGGGTGGCAATATTTTTTAAAATACGAACAGCGGTCTGCATACCTTCCACAGAGATATGTTCATATGGGCCGTGGAAACCGTAACCGCCGGTACCGAGATTTGGACACGGCAATCCCATAAAGGACAGCCTTGCACCGTCTGTACCGCCACGGATCGGACGGGAGAGCGGTGTCAGACCTTCGGAGGGCAATTGCCTGTTTTGCCAGATCCACGATCTCCATTTTATCCTCAATGACAGAGATCATATTCTCATACGAATGTTCGATGTCGAGCGTGACGGTTTCCGGTCATATTTCTGATTCATGGATTGTGCAAGGTCACGCAGATTCTGCAGACGTTTCTCAAATGTGGTTTTATCATGGTCACGAATGATAAAGGAAAGGGTGGCGGAAGCCACATCTCCGGACATATCGGTCAGATGATAGAATCCTTCCCGGCCGCTGGTGTGTGCCGGCGTTTCCGCTTCCGGAAGCCGGGAAACAATTTCACATCCCACCAGTGCCGCATTGACCATAATGTCTTTTTGCTTCGCCCGGATGAACATTTACACCTTTAATATGAAAGATGGCACTTGCGGCATTAAAATTTTCGTAAGCCACTTCGCCTTCGTAATCACCGTCCACTGTGTATGCATAATCTGCCTGAAAGATAGCAAGATCAAACAGATCCGCACCTGCGCCGACTTCTTCGTCCGGCGTAAATCCGATCCAGAGTTCCCCGTGTGGTGTACCTTCTGCAATCAGTTCTTCCACGGCTGTCATGATTTCGGCAACACCTGCCTTGTCATCAGCGCCCAGAAGTGTGGTACCGTCTGTAGTGATCAGGGTTCTTCCTTTTAAAGAGGCAAGGGATGGAAAATCACTTACCTTTAAGACATCCTGACTTCCTTTTAATAAGATATCCCCGCCATCATAGTCGGGAATGATCTGTGGTTTGACATCTTTTCCGGAAAAATCCGGGGCGGTATCCATATGAGCGATAAAGCCGATGGATTTACAGTTTTCCATGCCCGGTGTGGCAGGAAGCTTGGCATATACATAGCAGTGATCGGTGAGGAGTATATTGGTAAGACCGAGAGTTTCCAGTTCCTGCTTTAAGGCTTTTGCAAGCGTGAACTCACGCTCACTGCTTGGAATGTCACTGCAGGATTCATCGGAGGTTGTCCAGTAGCTGACATATTTTAGTAATCTTTCTTCTACTTTCATGTTAAATTGTTCCTTTCAAATATGCTTTTAAAAAAATTTAAAAAAAATAAAAAAAGTGCTTGCTTTTTTAATACTCCTATTATATAATAATTCTTGCTTAAGGAAAGACACAAAACAAACAACTTAAAAATGCGCGATTAGCTCAGCTGGCAGAGCACCTGACTCTTAATCAGGGTGTCCAGGGTTCGAACCCCTGATCGCGCACTAAAAAGCCTTTTTGATTTTGATTTAATCATATAAGCGAAAAGAACTCTTGACGAACAATGTGATTCGTTGGGGGTTTTTTATTATATAAAATGCAAATAATTATAGAAAGAAACCATAGGGGGGAAATATGGAGAAAGTATATGAGTATGCAGCCGCGGTTCTGGCAGAGGTCAAACGCGCGATTGCGGGGAAGGATGCCTGTATTACCAAAGCTTTTGCTACAATTCTTGCGGGAGGGCATATTCTGATTGAGGATGTGCCGGGGGTGGGAAAGACAACACTTGCCATCGCCTTTTCGCGCGTCATGGGACTTTTGGATCACCGTGTACAGTTTACACCGGACGTGCTTCCGGCAGATATTGTAGGATTTAACATGTACCAGAAAGAGACGGACAGTTTGTGTACCATCCGGGAACGATCATGTGTAATCTGTTTCTTGCGGATGAGATCAACCGGACTTCGCCAAAGACACAGTCCGCGCTTCTTGAGGTGATGGAGGAGGGCAAAGTAACGGTGGATGGTGTGAGCCGAAAAGTGCCGCAGCCGTTTGTTGTCATTGCAACACAGAATCCCAAAGGCAGTGCGGGAACGCAGCTTCTTCCGGAATCACAGCTGGACGGTTCATGACCTGCATGAGCATGGGGTACCCGGATCTGCAGAGTGAGATGGAAATTGCCCAGGGAAAAACGATGACGAAAGCGGAGGATCTGCAGCCGGTTCTTCTTCCAGAGCAGCTGTGGGAGATGCAGCAGTATGTGGAACAGATTTATGTGCATGATAATGTTGCAAAATATATCGTACAGCTGATGGAGGCTACCAGAAAAAATGCTTACATTGAGCTGGGGGTAAGTCCCCGTGGCACGATCGCATGCGTGCGGCTGGCAAAAGCATGGGCATTTTTGCAGGGAAGAAATTATGTGATTCCGGATGATGTGACGGACATTTTTGCGGATGTGGCAAAACACCGTATTGTGCTCAACACAAAGGCACGGATCGGACATGTAACTGTCGATGCCACCCTGCAGGAAATTCTGTCGGATGTGGACAAACCAACAACATACAAAAGACTTAGGGGATAAATGTGGGCAGTTTTCTGATTGGAACAGGGGTGACGCTTGTCACATTTTATATAGCGCTGATCTATGGAAGCATTGCGATTGGGCTGATTGGGTTTGCAGAACTGGTACTGATGCTGCTTGCATGTTTGTATCTGCTGATTTATTGCAGACATATCACGGCAGATATCAGGATTCCGCTTACCGTGGCGGAAAAAGGGAAAAAAAGTTACGGTACAGCTTACCGTGGATCAGACCATGTTGTTTCCGGCAGCAAAAGTGCGTTACCGTGTGCGCTGTAGAAATACATTTGCCGGGTATGCCAGAAATTTCTGGTGGAACGGTGCCGGACTGATGCGCGGAATGCAGTGCATGGAAAAGCGTGTCGTGCTTTCTCATGTGGGAAGTTATGAGTATGAGCTTGTAAAAGTACGGATTTATGATCTGACCGGTCTGTTTTATGTGCATAAAAAAATAAAGAGATTTGCAGATATACAGGTGCTGCCGGAACTGGATGCTGTGGCAGTACAGGTGTCGGAGCGGGTACGCAGATATTTCGGAGAAGCGGAAAGCTACGATGATTTTCAGCCGGGAACAGATGTCAGCCAGATCTTTGATGTGCGGGAATATCGTCCGGGGGATCGCCTGCAGCGCATACACTGGAAACTCTCCGCCAAATCGGACGGGCTTCTGGTGCGGGAGGACAGTCAGCCGCTTGCCTGTGCAGTGGTATTTTTGCTGGACATGCTGCCACAGATGGCAGGAAAAGGCTGGCATATGAGGCGCAGCAGGGAAGCCTATGCGGAAACCTTTCTCACAATTGCGGCAGATCTGGTGTATTCGATGATGGATGCCGGCTGCCCGCATTATGTGGCATGGCAGGAGGAAACAGAAATCAAACGGTTGCGCGTCGAGGATGAGGAAAGCGTGTATCTGTTTTTGATGCAGTTTATGGAATGTCAGAAGGAAACGGCCGGTTCACTGCGACAGAGATATGAGCAGCAGTATCGCTGCGAGCACCCGGTACACAGGCTGGAACTGACACCGGAGCTTTTTCTTGTGCTGGATGGACAGACACTTGCGGATTTTGGTGGAGATAACTGGAGACAGAAGCTGGAAGAAATGGAGCTGATATTGTGAACAGAAAGGACAGGAGAGGGAATAAAACCACATATTTGTCTGGCAATACCGGTATCCGGCTGATCTGTGAGGCGGTTGCTGTGGAACTGCTGTTTTATGCAATGCTTGCGATTTTCCGGAGTGCATTCGGATGGCAGCTGCCGATCCGTGCGCTTGGTAAACTGCAGGTGGCCATGCTGGTAAGTCTTGTGCTGTTTATCGTGGGAGTTCCTGCGACCGGAAAATATCAGAGGGTCTGCAAGGTTGTGCTTGAAATCGGATATCCGGCGGCACTCGTACTGTTTGGAATTTTTCATCGGAGAAAACTGACAGAGAGCGGAAAAATGCTGTTTCAGGCATATCTGTCATATTGGAATAAACAGTATGGAACAAATTATATGACCGGGGCCGGGACGGAGATGCGGTATACTTATATGCTGGCGTTTTTATTGGCAGTTGTTGTGCTGTTAAGTCTGATGTTTCGATATGTGACCGGTGTGCGGCTGGTTTTGCTGCTTCCGGATATAACAGCGTTGTCGGTTGCTCTTCTGGTCAATGCCAGACTGGGCTGGAGTGGAATTGCACTCTTTTTCGTGGGAACCGTGCTGGTGTCTGCGGCACCATGGATGCACATGGATGTAAGGGTGGCTGACGGTCGTACCCATGTATGGATGCAGCTACTGTCCTATGCTGCAGCCGGTGTGTTTGCCGTGATTCTTGTCTCGGTGAGCAGCTATGCGTTTTCCGGTGTGGCAAAGCAGATTCCGAAAAAGTCACCGAAGTTTTATGCGTTTCAGAGACAGGTGGAAGAACGTGTGAAAAACCTGACGTTTTCGGGGATAACTTTGCAGGGATCGCGGGAACATGTGGATAATACAACACCGGACTATACCGGAAAAACCGTATTTTCGATAGAAGCATCGAAAGCCCCGGCGGGCAAACTGTATCTGAAATCATTTGCCAGTGGCACATATCAGAACGGTACATGGGTAAATGAAGGGAAAACGTTTGCGCACGAAGTGGATAAGGCGGGATACCATCGCAGTGATGTTGCAATGTTAATGCAGCAGAATGCCGGTGAACTTGTAAAATACATCCGTTCGAGTGAGCTGGCAGAGGATGAAACACAGACGGTTTCGTATCAGATTTCCTATCGGGCACTGGGGTTAAAAAACGCGTATATGCCGTATTTTTCAGATTCGCAGACAGCCGGTGGGAAGGTCTGGCTCAGGGATGATACGGTGGTAGGTAAAAAGAGGGCAACGGGAAAGGTTTCTTTTGAGGGACTGAATGAAAATACGGATCTGCGCGATGTTTTTGACAGGTTTTGTATGGTCCACGGAGAAACAGATACGGATCTGCAGCAATGGTATGATGCCTATGCTGACAGTAGATACCGTAAGTTTGCCACGGATGTTCCGGCAGTGGGAGATTTTATTACACGAAGGCTGGCTCTGGAAAGTATCGGATATGGCGTGTATGAGGAAAACGGCACCTATGTGGCGGATCAGATGGAAACAGGCGGGTTATACGATGAGGATTGGCTGGCGGATACGGATGGAAACAATTCCGGACGGGCAGAAAGACAGATAACAACCAACAACATCCGGCAGAATCTTGCGACACAGGTTGCCAACTGGCTGGGGAACGAAAATACCTATAACTTATATCTGAATCACATCCCACAGGGGAAAGATACCATTGCTTATTTTCTGGAAACCGGACATGAGGGATATTGTATGCATTTTGCCAGCGCGGGTGCGCTGATTTTACAAAGTCTGGGAGTTCCAGCGCGTTATGCATCGGGATATGTGGTGGAACCGTCGGCATTTCATAAAGAAAAGAAAGGCTATCAGGCAGATGTGCCGGACTACAATGCGCATGCATGGGTGGAAATTTATCTGGAAAATATCGGATGGGTGCCGGTGGAAATGACCCCGGGCTATACGAATGACAGTGCAAAGCTGCCGACGACTCCGGAATTGCGCGATACGTGGAAACAGCGGCATGAAGAGCACAAAGATGCGGCGGAGCAGAATCCGCAGACGCAAATGCAGACGAAAAAACGAATCGCCGTCAGAAACACAGATGGAAACACAGCAGAAGACAGAAAGTCAGATGACGGAGAAGGAGACAAAGCGGCCGGTAAAAATAATGAGAAAAAAGAACAACAGGCGAAATCTGCAAAGTATTTTCTGCGGTGAGTCTGACGCTGCTTGCTGTTGTTCTGATGCTGGTTCTGGTGACAAAATGGTTGCGCATTTACCGGGAACAATTGCTTATGGAACTGCGCAACCGGCAGAATCGTCATGCGGTATGCCGGATTAACCAGCGGATTTACCGGGGATTACATCCGCGAAGTTTTGGCATGAAGACGGATGGGGACTATCTGGAAAAGCTGATGACAACCTATCCGTCCGTTCCGGCGGAGGATTGGAAGAAGTATCTGTGCATTGTGCAGAAAGCGGTCTTTTTCCGAAGAAGAGATCTCACAGGAAGAAGCACGGTTTTGTTACCGGCTGTACCGGAAGTACAGAAACCGGCGGATTTTGGGAAAGTAGGATAACGGAAAAACCGCCTCCTTAGCGGGAGGCGATCAGTTTACATATCGGGTTACCCTTAGAAGAAAATTTTTCTTCGTATTCGGTCATGATATTTCCTTCATTCATGGATGGATCATGGTGCAGATCACGGGTGGAGGCATTAAGATGCCAGCGGTCGGAAGTTTCGATTTCCTCGAGAGAAAACGTAAACAGGTCCGGATTGTCTGTTTTAAATTCCAGCCGTCCGTCGGCTGTAAGAAACTGGTCATAGCGGTCTAAAAATTCATGGGAAGTCAGTCGTCGTCTGGCATGGCGGTCCTTTGGCCACGGGTCGGAAAAATTCAGATAGATCCGGTCAACTTCTTCCGGTGCAAAAATTTCCGGAAGTTTTGCGGCGTCTTCACACAGAAAATGAACATTTGGAAGCTGCAGGGTATCCATTTTCTGGACTGCGCGCAGCAGTACACTGGTGTAACGTTCGATGCCGATATAATTGATTTCGGGATGTAACGCAGCAAGATCCATCAGAAATCTGCCTTTTCCCATGCCGATTTCGATATGGATCGGATGGTCATTTTCAAAAAAGGCATGCCATTGTCCGCGGTGTTCTGCTGCATTCTGTATACAATATGGGCTGGCTGCCACAGCTTCATTGGCGCCCGGTATATTTCTTAGTCTCATAGTAATTTCTCCTTGGAAAAGATAAATTCAGTTTTGCTAACTGTAAGAATACTATTACTATATACAAATTTCGTCCGTTCGGCAAATAAAAATTGAACGATTATGGAAATAATGGTATTATAAATATAAGAAAATGAAGAATTGGGGAGCCTTATGAAAATAAAAAAATACACCCGTGTAACAGCATTTTTTCTTGCCGTATGCACGGTTTTACTCATGTTACCGTTGTCTGTGCGTGCAGATGAGTACTGGCCGGACGGGGTAAAAACGCAGTCCAAAAGTGCCATTGTGATGGAAGTCAATACCGGCACCGTTTTATATGAAAAGAAGAGTCACGAGAAACATTATCCGGCGAGTATCACAAAGATCATGACGGTTCTTCTGGCAATCGAAAACTGTGATATGGATGAGGTCGTTACGTTTTTCTGCGGATGCGGTATTTAAAAATGAGGGAGATACTTCCCATATTGCCCGGAATCTTGGAGAAAAAACTGACGATGGAGCAGTGTCTGTATGCGGTTATGCTGGAGTCTGCCAATGAATGTGCTTATGCGGTTGCGGAGCATGTGGGGCAGAAACTGGGTGGTGATTACCGGACGTTTATCGATCTGATGAATAAGCGCGCAAAGGAACTGGGATGTACGGATACGCATTTCAATAACTGTAATGGTCTGCCGGATGAAGATCACTGGGTCAGCGCGTATGATATGGCACTGATTTCCGCAGAGCATACAAAAACGAGACGTTCCGGATGATCGCAGGCAGTCCAAGCTATACACTTCCGAAGACCAATAAATGCAAGGCAGAATATCCGTGTCACAATCACCATAAAATGATCTACCCGTTTCGCGGGGACAGCTCTCATTTGTACAAATACTGTACTGGCGGAAAAACCGGCTACACGACAGTGGCGAATAATACCCTGGTGTCTTTTGCGGAGAAAGACGGAATTACTCTGGTGTGTGTGGTGATGGATGCGGCAACACCGGATCATTATACGGATACCAGAAAATTATTTGATTACTGCTTTGAAAATTTCCAGGCGCTGAATATTTCGGAAAACGATGCGGGTCTGGCAAAGGACAACGGAAAAAATTACGGGGTTTTGAACAACAGTGAACCTTATGTAAAGCTGGACGAGGATGCTTATATCATTATGCCAAAAGGAGCACAGTTTTCCGATGTATCCTATAAAAAGACAGAATCTGCAAAAGGAAAAAAGAAAGTTGCAAGGCTTGCATACACATATGCCGGTCATGAGGTCGGCAGTGTGGATATAGTAAAAACCGGAGCAAAGGTAAAAGATAATTATTACGTCAATACCGATAGCGGGCAGAAGAAAAATGAACGTGTCATACGGATCGATCCTGCATGGCTCATTGTTGCGGGAGTGGTTATTGTCGCAGCAGTGGTTCTGTTGTTTCTGGCAAAACGGGCATATGATAATTTTTATGTGATCCGTCATCAGAGAAAAACGAAAAAAAAATGATAAAATGCGTTTTCGTGAGAAGAAACGAAAGAAATACAATCGCAGGAAGGACAGGTTTTTTTAAATCGTTCAAATAAAGCGAAAATGCTTGCGTATTTGCCGCAAACAGGTATAATTACAATTGATGAATTTCATTTTAATAATGAAATTGGAGGTTACCATGTCACAATCTGTTACGATAAAAAAGTAATAAATACGGAATTAATCTTGTCTTAGACCCGGAGATTGGGTTTGATGAGTTATTGAAGGATGTTGTCGAAAAGTTCAAAGCATCCAGTACATTTTTTAAAAATGCAAAACTGGCATTGTCCTTTGAAGGAAGAAAACTTTCGGAAGAGGAAGAACAGCAGATCATCTCAGCAATTGAAAGCAACACATCGATTGAAATCCTGTGTATCGTTGAAAATGGAACAAGACAGGAAGCTGTCATGAAAGAACAGGTCGAGGCGTTTTACGATGCCGTACAGCAGCAGTATGAGAATGCCGCAGCAGGAAACGGGCCGGAGCAGTTTTATCGTGGCACTTTAAGGTCGGGACAGGTGATTTCGAGTGAATCGAGTGTCACGATCATTGGCGATGTCAATCCGGGAGCCAAAATTATTTCCCAGGGAAACATTGTGATTCTTGGGGCATTAAAAGGTAACGCACAGGCAGGATGTATGGGGGATCGTAACTGTTTTATTTTTGCGCTGGATATGCAGCCGATTCAGATTCAGATTGGGGATCTGATCGCAAAGAGTCCGGACAAGCCGGAACCGAAACGTCGTACACTCCGTCGGTCAAAGACACCGGAAGTGGAAGCACAGATCGCCATTGCAAGAGATGGAAATATCTATATTGAGCCAATCACCAAAAATATATTAAATAACATTTAGGGACGTAGGAGGAATAAGTTTCATGAGCGAAGTAATCGTTATCACATCAGGAAAGGGTGGTGTAGGTAAGACCACAACCACAGCAAACATTGGTACAGGTCTTGCACAGTTAAACAAGAAAGTTGTAATGATTGATACCGATATCGGACTGCGTAACCTGGATGTGGTTATGGGTCTGGAAAATCGTATTGTATATAATCTGGTAGATGTTATAGAAGGAAAGTGCCGTATCCGTCAGGCTTTGATCAAGGATAAGAGATATCCGGAATTATGCCTGCTTCCTTCCGCACAGACCAGAGATAAGGATGCTGTCACACCGGAGCAGATGGTTGCGCTGATCAATGAGCTTCGCGAAGAGTTTGATTATATTTTATTGGACTGCCCGGCCGGTATCGAGCAGGGATTTAAGAATGCGGTAGCAGGTGCGACCGTGCACTGGTTGTTACGACACCGGAAGTATCTGCGATCCGTGATGCGGATCGTATCGTAGGACTCCTTGAGGCAAAAACGAGATGAAACGGATCGATCTGATTGTAAACCGTCTGCGTGTGGATATGGTAAAACGCGGTGAGATGATGACGGTAGATGATGTAAGCGATATTCTGGCAGTAAATCTTCTCGGTGCCGTACCGGATGATGAGCAGATTGTTATTTCCACAAACCGTGGTGAGCCACTGGTTGGAACCAACTGTCTGGCAGGAAAGGCATATTCCAATATCTGCCACCGTATTATGGGAGAAGAAGTTCCATTCCTGAATCTGAATGAGAAGCAGGGAGTACTTGAGAAGCTGAAGGACATTTTTTAAGAAGAATTAGAGGGGGTACTTATTGTGGGAATAATGGATTTATTTAAGAAGAAGACTTCCGGCAATGTCGCAAAGGACCGCCTGAAGCTGGTGCTGGTTTCTGACCGTGCCAACTGTTCTTCCGAGATGATGGAGATGATGAAGAATGACATTATTGAAGTGATCTCACGCTACATGGATATTGATGCGGAGGCGCTTGATGTAAAAAATCACCGAGACAGAGTCCGATTCCAATAACGGAACGGTACCGGCACTTGTCGCTAATATTCCGATCCGTGATATGAAGCATCGTCCGGACCCGAGATAGAAATTACAGAGTACATAAGAAAATGCCCGGCAGCTTCCGACTGCCGGGCGTTTTTAAAAAGCAGGTAACCAGGAGAATTTGAAATTGCATGACAAATCGTTAAAGGAGTTATGTGAGCAGTTATCCATATCGATTGCTACCGGTCGTAACTGGGTAAAACTTGGAAAGATAACTCCACAATATATAAAAAACGGGGTGCCCTATTTTGATAAAAAAAGCATATTGCAATCATAGAAAATGAAATCCGGTCAGGAAAAAATGTGGCATTAAAAAGCCGCAGAAATAAAAAATATGTTTCCGGAAATGCGTTATATCGTTCTTATGTTTCCCAAAACTGCAAGAACCTTACCGTTTTGCAGAAACTGCTCTCCGAGATAACACGGGAACAAATTCTGCTTACCACGGATGTGATATCCTATTTTGTGGCAGACTGTGCGCTGCAGTTATTCCGGCAGAAACCGTTGTTTTTCCAATATCTGCAGGGAAAAATTTCTATAGGGAAATATGACATCTTACTGGATGCATTGATTGGTGACAGACAAAGGGCAATGGATTTCTGTCAGAAATATCCGGCATTTTTTGCACATGAATACATCTGGGAGCCGGGAGAAGACATTCTGGGACTTATATATCTTTCCTGTAAAAATATGGGAAGCCGGAAAGCGCGCGGTTCGTATTATACACCCACAAAAGTTGTAAAAAAGCTGATTTCTCATCTGGATATCGAACATATAGGAAAAGTGTTAGATCCGTGTTGCGGTACCGGAAATTTTTTACTTCAGCTTCCGGAAAGTGTGGATCTGGCAGATATTTATGGCACGGATACCGATGCGGTGAGTATCCGTATCGCACGACTCAATATGGCTCTGAAATATCCGGACGCGGATGTTGGGGAGATCTGCGAACATATTACAGAAAAAGAATTTTCTCACAGAATATGACAGAACAGGATTTGATACCATCATTGGAAATCCGCCGTGGGGCTATGCTTTTTCCAATGAAGACAAAGCAGTGTTAAAGACCAGATATGCCACGGTTTCCGGAAGAAATACCGAGTCCTATGATGTTTTTATCGAACGGGCTCTGGAGATTCTTGTTCCGGATGGAACGCTGGCGTTTGTGCTGCCGGAAGCGGTCTTAAATGTAAAGGCACATATGCGCATCCGCACAATTCTGCTTCAGGGAAGTTCTGTAAAATCCCTTACGTTTCTGGGAGATATGTTTGACGGGGTACAGTGTCCCTGCATTCTGCTGCAGCTGGTTGCGACCGGAAAGCCTTTGTCAACGGTGGGGATGCGGATAGAAGACCGGACACGTACATTTATCATAGCAATGGAGCGGACGGTAGTGCCGGAAAATTTCAGTTTTCGGATGACAGATGAAGAGTATCGTGTGCTGGAGAAAATAAAAAATTCCATTCCCGTCTGTTATCTGGCCGATCATGCAGATTTTGCACTTGGTATTGTTACCGGAAACAACAAAAAGTTTCTCTCCGCAGAGAAAACGGAACATTCGGAGATGGTATTGAAAGGTACAGATATTTGCAAATACCACATAAATCCGGCAAAACAGTATCTGCGGTTTGAACCGGAACAGTTTCAGCAGGTTGCACCTCTGGAGATATACCGGGCACCGGAAAAACTGTTGTACCGTTTTATCAGCAATCAGCTGGTGGTGGCTTATGATGACCGGCAGATGCTTTCTTTGAATAGCTGCAACATTGTGATCCCAAAGATCGAGGGAATGCAGATCAAATATATTCTGGCAATTTTAAATTCCAGTGTTTCTCAGTTTGTTTATCAGAAGGAATTCCATTCCATAAAAGTATTGCGGGCGCATATGGAGCATATTCCGATTCCGCGTGTTGGGAAAGCGATACAGAATGAAATTATAGCGATGACCGAGCCGCTGATTTGTGGAATGGGAAAAGAGGCAGCAGAGACTTGCCAGAAACGGCTGGATGGCAGAATCATGGATTTGTTCCGGTTATCCGCGGAGGAACAGTGGATCATCCGGCATGCTTTACATTAACCCATAAAGGACAGAAATGTACAAAAAGACAAAAATAAAGACACTAAACCGAAATAAAGACAAATTAAAGGCATTAAACTATAAAATTGACGCATAAACGACATTGCAAAATTACTGCTGATTTATCAGACGATTTAATAATGAAAGCAGCTGTTTTTTGTCTTCGGTGTAAATTAACAGACCATTACAGGTGCGAACGATGGTAAGAATCTGCCCGGCAAAGAGATCACTCTGTTCGAATGTATGCAGCAGAAGTTCCTGCATATGGGAGGGTACGGACAGGAAAACGGTCTCTACCTGTTCCATTGGATGGAGGGAGACATTTGCATCTGCAAATAATTTCCCAAGGCATTGTTCCTGTTCCACCTGTGCAGCTGTCTTGTCCACAATAAAAAATCCATCGGCATCCTTCGGCATATTCAGAGAGCGGATGGCGCGCTGCACCTGTTTGGTCAGGGCATCCGATGCCGGATACAGAGATTCAAAATAACTCATAAAATCGGCAGCTTTTCGAAAGTGCCGGTTTTTTCCGTTTTGGGTAAGTTCGGTCATGAGAATCCGGCGAATGATGCTTTCGCATGTCTCGCGGGAAGGATTTTTGCGCAGCTGGTTTTTCTGATTCAAAATGGGATCTCCTTTGTTACAGTTTCAGATTATCTTTACTATATACTATTTTCTTGACGAATTCCACAGGAAAAGGTAGAATACGAAGTGAAATACCACGTTGATTTTTATGGAGCGGAAAATGTCGACAAATACAAAAAAGAGTAAATCATCAGAAGAAACATTGGAAAAACTGCGCGCTTTCATTAATGAAAAAAGGCGGCATCGTAAAAAAGGAAGAATTTGCGGCACTTGATGTGGATTACCGCAAGATTCTGGAATTTGTGGAAGCCGGGACACTGGTGCGGATAAAAAACGGTTATTATACCGACCGGATCGACCGCTTTTCCGAGGAAGAACTGATCGCACGGCTGTTTCGGATGCGCGTCTGTGCATGGAAAGTGCGCTCTATGCGTATGGATATATCCGGGAAAAGCCTTACGGATGGCACTTAGCGGTGGATAAAAAAAATACATCCAAGTCGCGGTTTAAGATGGATTATCCGAAAGTAATCCCATACTATACAGAGCCGGAAGCTTTGGAACTTGGTTCCACAACGATTGAGCAGAATGGACTGACGTTTCTGATTTATGATAAGGAACGTATGATCTGTGACTGCCTGAAATATGAGGCAAAGCTTGACCGGGCGATTTTCCGGGAGGCGGTCCAGTCCTATATCCGGGACAATGATAAAGACATTTCCATGCTGATGGAATATGCCAGAGCGCGAAAAGTAACAGGAAAGGTACAGAGTCTGATCGGAGTGTGGCTGTAATGAAAGTCGGTGTATGTGAGGCAACAGAACTGAAAAAGAGAAGCGAAATGCTCTCCATTCCATTTGCGGATCTCCTGTGGGGATATGCGGTGGAAGATCTGATGCTGCGTGTCAGTACGTCTGCATACCGTGAATTTTTATGGCTGATGAGCCTGCCGCTTCTGGGGGAAGAGGCATACCGGCAGCGCGCCAAGAAGCGCATCCGCTTTTTTTATAAGGGAAGTGAGGAAGAACTCACGCCGGACAAACTGCAGCCCGGTCAGCGATTATCCATCGCAATGGGCGAACATATCAAAACAACACTTTTTGCAAAAGAAAATGCACAGAAAATCCATTGGGAAGGTACGGTGACGGCATTGAGCGGCGGAATCCGGCTTAGCATGACCGCCGGGTATTTTGATATGAAAGTTCCGCTAAATATTGAGATCTACAGTTTTGGTGCGGTCAGCCAGATTCCGGGAACAAGAGAAGAAGAACTGATTGCAGTGGGCGGAGGCAGAAAAATTTCCTATCTGGTGTATTCGCCGGAGAGTGAACTGAGCTATGATCTGTTTGCGATCATGGACAAGCTGGAACTGATCGGCAGCATGGGAAGTTATTATGACGCATACCGGCTGCTGAGAACACAGCCGCTCAGCGGGCGTTATGTGCTGGAGGAACTGACGGTGCTTACCGCTGCATCTCCGAAGATGCGCAAAGAACAGAGATTAAAACAGCTGGATGGGTACCGGACCTACACGTATATGCGCAAGCGCTGGGAAAAGTATCTGCGTAACCATGGACTGGCAGAGATTCCCTGGGAAGACGCAATCCATCTGATTCTGGTGTTTGTGTCCCCGATCTGGGAGAGTCTTTGCCGCAATGAGATCTTTTTTGATGACTGGATGCCGGAACTTGGCCGGTTCTTAGGATAGTGGAGGAAATATGCTGGAACAAAAACTGAATGAACTGGAACAATCGGACATATATCCGTTTCATATGCCCGGCCATAAACGGGCATTCCTGCCTTTTGCCAATCCCTATGCCATTGATATTACGGAAATTGAAGGATTTGATAATCTTCACCATGCAACCGGAATTCTGCAGGAGGCGCAGCAGAAAGCGGCAGATCTGTATGGTGCAAAAAAAACGTATTATCTGGTAAACGGAAGTACCTGCGGACTTCTTGCGTCGATCAGTGCAGCAGTCCCACGGGGCGAAAAAATCCTTATGGCGAGAAACTGTCACAAAGCAGTATATCACGCGATGTATCTGCGGCAGCTGGTTCCTGTTTATCTGTATCCGGAAGATACCGCCTACGGCATCCAGGGGCAGGTAACACCACAGATGGTGCGAAAGCAGCTGGAACAGACACCGGATATCCGTGCCGTTGTCATTACTTCCCCGACATACGACGGGGTCGTATCGGATATCCAAAGCATTGCGGATATCGTGCATGCATATGGGATTCCGCTGATCGTGGATGAAGCGCATGGAGCGCATTTCGGGTTTTCCCCGGAGTTTCCGGAAAATGCCACAAGGCTTGGTGCGGATGCCGTGATTATGAGTGTACACAAAACACTTCCCGCATTTACACAGACGGCATTGCTGCATCTGTGTTCCGACCGGATCACAGAGAAAAAGGTCGCACAATTTCTGGGGATTTATGAGACAAGTTCTCCGTCGTACCTTCTGATGGCGGGGATTGAAAAAAGTCTGCAGATCATAGAAAAAGACCGGGAAATGCTGTTTGCAGCATACAGCAGAAGGCTTGCAGAGTTTCGGGATAAGACCAAAAATCTGAAAACACTGCAGGTATTACAGCCATCCGATTTTTCAAAAAAAGGAAGCGTTTTCGTTTGATCCGGGAAAACTTCTGATCCTGACCGGAAACAGCATGAGCGGACAGGCCCTTCAGGAAATATTGTTACGGGAATATGGTCTGCAGATGGAGATGGCAAGCGGAAACTATGTGGTTGCCATGACTTCCATTATGGATACGGACGAAGGTTTTGCGCGGCTTTCGGACGCACTGGAATGTATTGACGGAACGGTCCCGTAAGAAGGAAGAGACCGGAGTGATTTCACCGCGGGAGATCTATCGGGAACAAAAACCGTCATGACGATTGATCAGGCGCTGGACGCAGAACAAAAAACGGTCCGGCTGGAGGAAGCCGCGGGAGCGGTGAGCGGGGATTATGTGTATCTGTATCCACCCGGAATTCCGATTCTTGTGCCTGGCGAAGCGATTGACGTGCAGACCGCAGAAACGATCCGGCATTGTATCCGGCTGGGCCTGGAGGTAGAGGGACTGCCGGATTTGACGTGTATAAACGTTGTGAAATGACGGCAAATATATTATACTAGAGGAAAGAGATCAATGGGCAAAATTTATTGTGTCATGGGAAAGAGTTCTTCCGAAAAGACAGTATCTACAGCCGGATTATGCAGCAGGGGAATCCTGCACTTTTACGCATTGTACCGTATACCACCCGGCCTGCCGAGAGGGAGAGACGGATGGACGGGAATATGTGTTTACGGATGAGGCACATGTACAGCAGCTGGAAAGCGCAGGCAAGGTGATCGAGCTGCGGGCATATCACACGGTCTATGGGATCTGGAAATATTTTACGGTAGATGATGGAAGAATTGACCTGTCGGCGCACAGTTATCTGTATATTGTGACACTGGAAGGGTATCAGAAAATACAAAGATACTTCGGAAAGTCCTGTGTGGTGCCGATTTATATAGAAGTGGAGGATGGCGAGCGGCTGCTTCGGGCGATCGCCAGGGAGCGCCAGCAGAAAACTCCACAGTACGAGGAAATGTGCCGTAGATTTCTTGCGGATGCCGCAGATTTTTCCGAAGAAAAATTGACAGAGGCAGGTATCACACGGCGATTTATAAATAATGATATGGAAGGAACCATCCAGGAGATCACGGAATATATCCGGCAGGATATGTCCGGGACAAAAAAGCAGGGGTAAGAGGATTTCTATATGGCGATAAAAGTAAACGATATATCCACAGTCAATCAGGTGCCGGAGGCGGCAAAAACAGTAGAAGGTGACGGTTCGTTTAAATTTACACTTGCGAGCGCGATCACGGATGCGGATTTACAGGCAAAAGTGGATGAACTGCTCAGTGATATTACGGCGCAGGGAAACCGTCTTGCGGAGCACATGGACATCCGGGATATGAAAAAGTACCGTGGACTGATCAAAGACTTTCTGAATGAAGTAGTTTACCGTTCCCACCGGTTTTCAAGGGAAAATTTTCTTGACCGCAGGGGACGCCACCGGGTATATGGCATTATCCGTCTGATCGATAAGAATCTGGATGAACTGGCAGGCGAACTGGTGGCAGACGAAAAGGATCATATTTCGATTCTGGACCGTATTGGGGAAATTAAAGGACTTTTGCTTGATATTTTGACCTAGACAGATACAAAGGAGGGGATGGCTATGGCAGGATTTTCAGACATCATTGGACATGAACAGATCATCGGGCATTTGAAGAATGCAATTGCCCTCGACAAAGTCAGCCATGCATATATTTTTAACGGACCAAAGCTTTCTGGAAAAATGATGCTTGCAGAGGCTTTTGCCATGGCACTGCAATGTGAGGGAGAAGGGACAAGACCATGCCTTTTATGCCGCTCCTGCAAACAGGCGGTGGATCATAATCAGCCCGATATCATCTATGTATCCCACGAAAAGCCGAATACCATCGGGGTGGACGATATCCGTACCCAGATCAATAACGATATTGTGATAAAACCATACAGCAGCCGCTACAAAGTGTATATTGTGGATGAGGCGGAAAAAATGAACCAGCAGGCACAGAATGCATTGCTGAAAACAATCGAGGAACCGCCGGCATATGCTGTCATCCTGCTTCTGACCACAAATGCGGACAGTTTTCTGCCAACGATTTTGTCGCGCTGCATTACACTGAATCTCAAAGTGGTAAAAAGAAGATGTGATCAAATCTTACCTGATGAAAACGTATCACATTCCGGATTACCAGGCAGATGTCTGTGCCGCATTTTCCCAGGGAAATGTAGGGAAAGCCATTCAGCTGGCATCTTCCGAAGAATTTGGGGAACTGAAAGCATCGGTGCTGCAGCTGATGAAGCGTCTGGAAGATATTGATCTGTATGAAATGACAGCAGCAGTAAAGCAGATTGCAGAGTATAAGCTGACGGTCAATGATTATTTTGATCTCATGATGATCTGGTTCCGCGATGTACTCTATATGAAAAGCAACCAATGATGTAAACGGACTCATTTTTAAGGATGAGGTTTATGACATAAAAAACAGGCAGCAAAGCGGTCGTATCAGGGAATTGAGACGATCATCCGTGCACTTGAGACAGCGAAAGTCCGGATTTCGGCAAATGTAAATTTCGATCTTGTGATTGAGCTGCTGTTACTGACAATTAAGGAGAATTAATATGATAAAAGTGGTAGGAATCCGTTTTCAGCGTGCGGGAAAGATTTATTATTTTGACCCGCTGGACTATGATCTGGAGACGGCGATGCACGTCATCGTGGAGACGGCGCGCGGCGTAGAGATGGGAACAGTGCTGATCCCACCCAAAGAGGTGGATGACGATAAGGTTGTCCAGCCTTTGAAACCGGTGATCCGTATTGCGACAGACGATGATGAAAAAGTTATAGAAAAAAATAAAGAAAAAGAAGCGGAAGCCTACGTGATCTGCAAGGAAAAAATTGCAAAGCACGGGCTGGATATGAAACTGGTTGCAGCGGAATATACATTTGACAACAATAAGCTTTTGTTCTACTTTACGGCAGACGGACGAATTGATTTCCGTGAGCTGGTCAAGGATCTGGCTTCGGTGTTCCGCACCCGTATCGAATTGCGGCAGATTGGTGTGCGCGATGAGACAAAGATGCTTGGCGGTATCGGAATCTGTGGGAGGGAACTGTGCTGCAGATCTTATCTGACCGATTTTGTACCGGTATCCATCAAGATGGCAAAGGAACAGAATCTGTCCTTAAATCCGACAAAAATTTCGGGTGTATGCGGCAGACTCATGTGTTGTCTGAAGAACGAGCAGGAAACATACGAATACTTAAACAGCCGTCTGCCGTCGGTGGGAGATTCGGTAATCACACCGACCGGAATGCATGGAGAAGTGTCCGGTGTTAATGTACTGCGTCAGCTGGTTAAGGTTGTTGTGGATAACGGAGAAGAAAAAGAACTGCAGGAATATGCAGTAGATGATCTGAAGTTTACACCGCGGCGCCGCAGGGATGTCCGTGTAACGGATGAGGAAATGAAAGAGCTGGAAGGCCTTGAGGATAACGGAAGCACGGAGGAAGAAAACGAACGTCCGCAGCGGGAGAACCGCAGGGAAAACAACCGTGGCAAATACCGCAGAGAGCGGAATGATACACGGGATAAAAATGAAGCGCCTGCCGGAGAATCGTCACAGGAACGTATGGCACCAGAGACAGATGCCGGAAGTGAAAACCGTGAAAAACGTGAGTACAAAGACCGTGGCAATTACCGTGGAAGAAACTACAGGGATCGCGGCGAAAAGCGCGAGTACCGCGAGCAGAATGAAAACGGTGAGAAACGAGAGACCGGGAACGCAGCAATTACCGTGGCAGAAACTATAATCGTGACCGCGGAGAGAATGCCGACCGTGAAAACAGTGGCGGGGGCGGAGAAAAACGCGAATACCGCGGAGAGCGGAATTTCCGGCGGCATCGAAACTACGACAGAAAGAATTATCAGGGTGGAAACAACGAACGTGGAGAACAAAAACGGGGTGACAATCCACAGTCATGAACGACTGGATGAACTTCATAGAAACGGCTACTGGATCATTCAGGATCCGGGACGGTTCTGTTTTGGCATGGATGCAGTGCTGCTGTCCGGCTTTGCGAAAGTAAAGCCCGGGGAACGGGCACTGGATCTGGGTACCGGAACCGGGATCATACCAATTCTGCTGGAGGCAAAGACCAAAGGGGAACATTTTACCGGGCTGGAAATTCAGCCGGAGAGTGCAGATATGGCGGCGCGAAGCGTCGCCTACAATCATCTGGAAGAGAAAATTACGATTGTGACCGGAGATATCAAGGAGGCTTCTGCGCGTTTCGGAGCCGGATCGTTTGAAGTAATCACAACGAATCCGCCGTATATGATCGGGCAGCATGGAATCCAGAATGATGCCAATGCCAAGACGATTGCAAGGCATGAGGTTCTCTGCGATCTGGATGATATCCTGCGTGAAAGCGCAAAGATGTTAAAGCAGGGCGGACGATTTTACATGGTACACAGACCCTTCCGCCTTGCGGAAATTTTCAGTAAGATGGTGGCATATCATATCGAGCCGAAGCGCATGCGGCTGGTCTATCCGTTTGTGGATAAGGAGCCGAATATGGTGCTGATAGAGGGGCTGCGGGGCGGCAAATCCCGTCTGACGGTGGAAAAACCACTCATTGTATACAAAGAGCCGGGGGTATATATGCCGGAGATTTATGATATTTACGGATATTAGGAAGGAGTGCGTGGTATGGGAATTTATCTGAATCCATCTGCGGATGGATTTGCATCCATTATGAAAACCGGAGATTATGTGGATAAAACCGGATTGATTACCTATATGAATGCGGTATTAAACTCTTCCAGAAATATGCTGTGTTCAAGCAGACCACGAAGATTTGGAAAATCTTATGCTGCACAGATGCTTTCCGCATTTTATTCTAAGGGAGCAGATGCGGGGGAACTGTTTGCACATTTGCGCGTAGCAAATCCACCGGAGGAGACAAAAGAGAAAGAGAAAGAGTGGTACAATAAATATCGTAATAATTGTGACGTCCTGTTTTGGGATATGGCGTGGTTTATTTCCAATGCACAGAATATAGAGGATACAATTTTGAATCTGCAGCGTGACATTGGAAAGGAATTACGGGAAGCCTTTCCGGATTGTGTGACAGAGGAAGTCGTTTCTTTGCCGGAAATATTACTTACAATCAGTGTAAAAACCGGGCATAAATTTTTGATTATTATTGACGAGTGGGATGCGTTGTTCCGTGAAGCACCGGAAAATACAGAGTTGCAAAAGATATATATTCAGTTGTTGCGCGCATTGTTCAAGGGAATTCAGGTTTCCCGTTTTTTGTGTGGAGCTTATATGACGGGAATTTTACCGATCAAAAAATATGGAACGCAGTCGGCCCTTACCGATTTTACCGAATTTACGATGCTTGAGCCGGGACCGCTGGCACCCTATGTGGGTTTTACAGAGGATGAGGTAAAAAAGCTGTGTACCGGTCATCATATGGATTATGAGGAAATGCGCAGATGGTACGATGGGTATTATTTTGATGAGATCGGGCATGTGTATAATCCAAATTCGGTGATAAAGGCAGTTTTTTGCGGAAAATACAGTAATTACTGGACACAGACAGAAACTTATGAATCACTGCGAATTTATATAGATTTAAATTTTGATGGTCTGAAGGAATGTCTGGTCGATATGCTTGGAGGAAAGCGTTGCCGGGTCGATATCGGGTCGTTTCAGAATGACATGACTTCCATGAAAAGCCGGGATGATGTACTTACTTTACTGGTGCATCTGGGATATCTGGGATATGATGCAGACAATAAAGAGGTGTATATTCCAAACGAAGAAATCAGGGAAGAGTTTATTCGTGCAATCAAAAACGGCAGACGTCAGGAACTGGTGAAAGCAATTCAGCTGTCAGATCGTTTGTTGAAGGCAACAATAAACCTGCATTACTGATCGAGTTGAAATGGGACAAATCTGCAGAAAAAGCGATTACACAGATCAAAGAAAAGAATTATACGCAGTTGGTGAAAAAATTGGGATATGATGGGGAGGTTCTTCTGGTTGGAATCAATTATAGCACCAAAACAAAGAAACATTCCTGTGTGATTAAAAATTTTAGATAATTATGTAGAGAAACCGTGGTACATATCAGGATGCATCACGGTTTTCTTTTTACTGTAAAGTCCCATTTTTGGTACAGGAAATGGAAACAGTACGAGAAAGTGTGTTTGTTTCCATGCCTAAAATGTTATATTGATGTCCGGTTGCAGAAGCATATCCGGTATTCCCGGATTTCCAACTCGATTTATTGGTAACTTTCCATGCCGAAGAATTACTTTCTGCGGTAACATTAGTGCTTGTGCAGGAAGAAGTGCTTCCGTTATAGGTAAAAAGAAGCATGTACCGTCACATACCATAAAGTAGTGCCGGAAGCGTTTTCATAACGCACGGTTTTGCTTCCGCTTTTGGCCTGGGTAGCTGAAAAAGGCTGAATTCCAGAACCTGACGTTTCAACAAGTTCCGTCACACAGTAGAGATCATCGGAAATAGCCTTTTTGTAATCGTGACGGTTTGTGCCTGAAGAGACTGACTGGGTATTGCGGCACATATAAGTGCGGAAGAAAGTAATAAAGCGGTGATAAATTTGCCTGATTTTTTCATTGGGTATCATCCTCCTTTAAAATAATGATTTCTCGGTGAATAAAAGCATTTTTCTCTTCTTGGGCTAAATGATTGAGAGTATAAAAGAAAATGCCAGTACACCCCAAGACAATCAAAATTACAATGGTACAGGTTATTTTGACATTTCGTGAAAAGCGTAGGCTTCTTTTTTTGCTTATCAATTGATTGCTCCGAAAAAATAATCGTTTACCAGTTCCTGTGGATCTCCAAACTGTGAAACAAGCTGTTCATAATCGAGAGAATCCTGTTGCGCTGCATAAGAAATGACAGCGTTTTTCAAATCAGAAATAAATCTTGTGTCTGCGGCATGGTAGTGCTTAAACTGTTTCTGCACAGCTTTTATATATTCATCCGTGATTTTATCCTTGGTCATTGTATCCCCCTTTTTTCTATTGTGTAACCGTATATTTCAATACCTGTTGGATCGCATTGGCAGTCGCGTAATAATCCTCCAAAAGTTGTTGCAGATGCGTGCGGCCACTGTCTTCCAGATGATAATAAACATTCACCTGACGGCGTCCCACCTGTTTTTTGTAGTCTGAAATATATCCGGCATCTATTAATTTGTAGAGGGCGGGATACAAAGAACCAACTGGAATATTCAGGTATCCATCGGTCTGTTCCCGGATCAGGGTGGATATTTCATAACCATAATAGTCCTGCTGGCTAAGCAGATGCAAAATTAACAATTCGACGGAACCGCGCCGGAAGTTACTTTTGTTGTTCATAGGTTTCTCCTTATCTAATTAGATAAACGTATTATAAAACAAACAAGATAATAAAACAATGTATAGAAAAACTAAAATGTAGTTGACATAGATAATTGAATATGCTAACGTGAAAACATAACAAGCAATGATGATATCTTGGAGGATGAATGGAAGAATATAGTGTATTAGATATTTTTTCTTATGTACCAAAGCAGGAAATTCATTTGGAACAGTTGGAAACTATATTTGTTAATGAAATTAACAATGTAAATGCAGCAACGAATGGTTATTACGTCGAAAAATATAAACAAATCCATGAGTTAGAGAAAAATATAAAAAATAGTGGTTGAAGATTTACAGAATGAAGGAAAGAAAATTGCATTTATTAAGAAAGGGCGAAAGATAATAGCTGTGGTAGGATATAAGGTAACATAAGCTATATTGTATAGGAAACAGATATGAAAAAGTTTTTTCTGATTTTTATAATAATTTTTAGCCTGATAGGATTTGTTGGGTGTACTCAAAAGATGATACAAAATCGCAATTTATTAAAGATTTTGATATAGATATTGAGGAAAAAGATATTGAACTTAAAGAAGAGTTTAATGATTATGGAGGTTTTCCATATGAGGGAATGGCTCTTTATAAGATAACTCTGGATGAGGATGCTGCTGAAGAATTTGCGAAGTGGGAGAGTTTGCCGTTTTCGAAAAAGGCTGGGGATTTTTTTGACAAGTGTTTCTACTTATATTGAACTTCCAACAATTGAAGATGGTTATTGGAAACTTGTTGATCGGAATCCAGAAACAAAAAATGTATACGAATGTTTCCTTTTTGTGTATATGATGCAGAAAATAAAATTGCATATTTAATAACAATGGATAGTTAGAGTATTTGAAGGAATAAATAGTGTCAAAGAAAGCATCACGGTTTTGGGCTGTCAGGAGAAAGTGATAAAACAATGTATAGAAAAAATAAAACATAGTTGATATATACAATCAAATATGCTAATGTGAAAAAAAGTAACGGGCATAAGGATCAAAAAGAATGCAATATAAGATATTGAAAGTTGGAGAATTGTAATGGAAAATAAACATAAATTATTTATACTTGGACTATTATTAAGTTTATGTCTTTGTGGTTGTGGTAAAACAAGTGATCAAAAATCTGATTTTGAATATCAATTGTTAGACGGTTGGGTTGAAAATAAGGTGGATAATACTTTGTTTTTTACACCAAATGCATATAAGGTTGGCTCAGAGGCGACTTGTGCTAAATATATGATTTCAGCAGGATATATTCAAAAGATTAACACATCAGATGATTGGGGAAAAGATAAAAGATGGGAAGATACAACAGGTATATTTCAATAATCATTCAAATGTAGAAGATTATGGGCAAGTTGATGGACTGTGTGCTCCGGGATATTTAATTAAAGTAGATTATGATTTATATTCAGCTGCCGCATTGGAAAAGGAAAAAAATAACGGAACAAATATTTTAGAAATTGATCAGACTGGGCAGTATTGGGTACTTTATTTAGTAAAGGAAAATAAAAAAACAGGATATATATTAGCGTTGAATACTCGGAACTATACAAAGGAAGATATGATTGAGTGGGCCAAAAGCTTCAAATTCTAAAATATTTAAGTACATATGATAATGAAGTGTCAGATGCATTTTTAGATAATGTAGAGAATCAGTGATATGGGAATTATCAGAGGTTCAAACGGTGCAGCTGATACAGACTATGACAGATTGTTTCTGGATGGAAAAGAACAAAAATTTTATGAATATAAAGGGGAAAAGGTATATCTATCGGTAGAATATGCATGGAGCCATGATTCCATTGTCTCAGGGATATGAAATCAGAGCCGGGGGATATATGCCGGATATTTATAATATTTGCAGGTATGAAAAAAAACCGTGGTGCATATCAGGATGCATCACGGTTTTCTTTTTACTGTAAAGTCCCGTTTTTGGTACAGGAAATGGAAACAGTACGCGTAGTTGAAGTGATTTCGGAATTGGAAAGGATATGGAAGCCTGTTGCAGAAGCATATCCGGTATTCCTGGATTTCCAACTTGATTTATTGGTAACCTTCCATGCCGAAGAATTACTTTCTGCGGTAACATCAGCGCTTGTGCAGGAAGAAGTGCTTCCATTATAGGTAAAAAAAGCATGTACAGTCACATACCATAAAGTAGCACCAGAAGAATTTACATAACGTTGTGTTTTACTTCCGCTTTTGGTCTGGGTAGTTGAAAAAGGCTGAATTCCAGGATCTGACGTTTCAACAAGTTCCGTCACACAGTAGAGATTATCGGAAATAGCCTCTTTTGTAATCGTGACGGTTTGTGCCTGAAGAGACTGACTGGGTATTGCGGCACATATAAGTGCAGAAGAAAGTAGTAAAACAGAAATAAATTTGCCTGATTTTATCATTGAGGGTCCTCCTTTAATATAGTTACTTCTTTTTGTGTTGCATTGGGAAAATAAGTGCCTGACACAATAAAAAAACTACACCTAATTCTCAGTGTGCATTAAATGCTCTTGCCATTGACAACCCTATTGAGTATGCCAGGTTGGCTTTGACGGGTGAGATGCAAGATTGGGTGAATGCGGAAGATAATCTAGAAGTATGGTAATTTTATGAGTGGATTGCTATGTATTGGCCATCCGCTTTTCACAATATTTTAGAAGAATGTAAGTGGAATATAAGAGGTGTGCGTGGTACAATAGAGAATGAAATTGAAGTTGATGGAGGATAAGATGGCACAGCAGAATATATATGATAACGAAGTGTTCTTTGAGGGGTACAAAAAGATTAGAGATAACAAAATAAATGCCAATAACTTATTTGAAATACCTGCATTGTTTTCTATGTTGCCAGATATAAAAAAAAAAGAGTATTAGATTTGGGATGTGGATTTGGAGAACATTGTAAACGCTTTATTGATTGTTTTTGCAAAAAAGGCATATTATAATGAAAAAAGTCAGCGAAAATGAGAGAATATGATTTTGAATTTATGCAGACCGTCTGCACAAACTGGCTGTATACTAAGGATTTGCTGAATGAGGAAGATGCAGAAAGCAAGTACCTGCAATGGAGATAGTATATTGCTATAATGAAGGAAACATGAGATAAAATGAGAGAAAAGAATCTTACTGAGGGTGGAATACTAAAGACAATGCTGATTTTTTCCATACCGATGATATTGGGAAATCTGTTACAGCAGATCTATAATATTGCAGACACGATGGTTGTTGGGCACTTTGTCGGGGCAGAAGCATTGGCAGCAGTAGGATCAGCATACACACTCATGACATTCATAACATCCATAATTATCGGATTATGTATGGGAAGCAGTGCCGTTTTTTCCATGGCTTATGGAGCTGGAAATAAAGACGAATTAAAGGAAAGCATATGGGTATCCTTCTGGTTTATTCTTACGGTAACGGTAATGCTGAATGCAGTTGTTGTAATATTTAATAAGCCGATTCTTCGGATATTGCAGATTCCAGAGGATGTTTACCCGCTGATGAATCTTTATGTCAGAATCATATATTGCGGCATTATTTTTACATTTATATACAATTATTTTGCGTGTCTTCTCAGGGCAGTGGGGAATTCGGTTACGCCTCTCATATTTCTTGCAATATCATCCGTATTAAATATTGTTCTTGATATATGGTTTGTAGCAGGATTAAAGCTTGGAGTGAGGGGTGCAGCGGAGGGCAACCGTAATCTCACAGGCAGTATCAGGTATTGGAATCGCTGTTTTTACCATGAAACGGATGCCGGAACTTCGCATTCCAAAAGAATATCGGCATTTCGGAAAAGAGATATTCCATAAGGTTACAACCTATTCCTTTCTTACATGTGCACAGCAGTCGGTAATGAATTTGGGTATTTTGATGATTCAGGGACTTGTCAACAGTTTTGGAACGGTAATTATGGCAGCGTTTGCAGTAGCTGTTAAGATTGATACGCTGGCGTATATGCCGGCACAGGAATTTGGCAATGCATTTTCTTTGTTTATATCACAGAACTATGGGGCTGGAAAGTTTGACAGAATAGAAAAGGGTGTGAAACAGGCATTGGCTGTTTCTACTGTATTTTGTATGATTGTTTCAGCCATTGTGTGGATATTTTCACCACAGATGATAGAGATTTTCTTAGATAATGCTGATCCACAGATCATAAAGGCTGGAGTAGATTACTTGCATATTGAAGGCGTTTTTTACTTTGGAATTGGATGCCTGTTTTTATTATACGGACTTTACAGGGCAATCAATAAACCTATGATGTCTTTGATTCTTACAATTCTGTCTCTTGGAACAAGAGTGGCATTGGCTTATCTATTTGCCCCGAATCCGCTATTTGGTGTCAATGCAATCTGGTGGGCAATACCGATTGGATGGGGAATTGCCGATGTTGTGGGTATCATGTATTATCAAAACAAGGAAAGACATAAATGGGAAGAATGTGTTGATAAAATATTGAAGAAAAGTGCAAATTTACAAAAATAAATTTTGAAGAAATATAGATTTTAAAGGAAGATTTTAAGGGAAACGAGAGAAAAATGGCAGGAATTGTTATTAAAATTGTAATAGAAGATACGCATCCTCCGGTATGGCGCAGAGTCGTTGTGCCGGAGCATATCAGTTTTTATGATCTGCATCAGGTCATACAGACCGTTTTTGAATGGGAAGATGCACATATGCACATTTTTGAAGCACCAAAAGACCGTTTTGAAATTGTCACAAATGCAAGAGATGCATATACCGATTATTTTCTGGAGGAGAAAATTTCTGTTTCTGCTATTGCAGAGCGTGAAAGCTGGGTTCGTTATGTGTATGACATGGGAGATGACTGGCGGCATAAACTTACCTTCGAAAGAATGGAAGACTATGACAAAAATTATGCACTTTTATGGAAAGCGAAAGGGAACAGTTTTACAGAGGATTCCGGCGGTATCTGGGATGGCGAACAAATGACGGGATATGATGCGGCAAGCATCAACCAGCAGCTGGAACAGATGCATTTTAAAGAGGTTGTTCCGTCAAAAAAGGATCAGCAGAAACTGGAACAGATTTATATGATGCAGAATCTTCAAAAAAGAAGGTGCAGGAGCTGGTTAGACAATCAATGGAACGGAGGAAGGAAGGAAAAACGCTGGAACCGGATTATTGGGAATCTGCACTGGAATCAGCAGCATCGGAAATTGATAAAGAATTATTGGCATGGAGGGATTTTTGCGGGGAAGATGAAAAGGGATCTGTCTGCAAAATGACACCACGCAAGACGAGCCAGGAACTGTTAGAACGGATGGGAAATGAAATATTGCAGAATCTGGAATATGCATTGTATCAGGAAGACGACAAGCCGGATTTACCGACAGCAGACAGGGTACTTGATAAATTGAAGAAGCATCCGGAATACTATTTTTGCGTATTTGACCCAAAGGATATAGAGGAATGTTTAAAATTCCAGTCGTTTGCCTGTCAACAGAAAAATGAAATGGATGAGGGAACGGTTGAAAAGGGAATTGCATTTGGCTTCTGGCATCTGCAGATACCGGAAGGGACAGAGGCTGCGTATCTGTTTCCGGCACTGGATTTCGAAGAACGCCTGGAAGGGATTGTGCATACGGACTGGGAAAAGCAGTATGAGGATATGCAAGAGTTTTCAGATAAAATTCGGAAGGTCTTACTTGCCTATGGCATGATAGAACAGAATGCTTTTTATGATATTTTTGAAAAACAGTGGAATACTGGAATCGAAAAACAGGATTTTTTGCGTTTTGTATATCTGAATGGTGTGATTGCCGGGAAATTTGAGATTCATGAGTGGTCATCTACGAAAGAACGTTTTTTGTGTATGGAAAATCTGGATGTGGATACTGTTTTTATGCAAAGAACAATATATGCAAAAAATCTTTCCTATAAGCAGTTCACGAAAAAAGAACTGGAGAAATTTAGTAAGCCTTTGTATGAGACCGATCAGCAGTGGAGTGTTGCTGAAGTGATTGCAAAAGATTATTTTGGGGCAAATCATGCAGAGGCGGAGAAATTTGTGATTTCCTGTTATGTGGATGTATTCAGTGGTTATGGAGTCAGCCAGATATTGGAAGACATGGGAATCTACGAAGCGGAGTTGCCACTGGTACAGTTTTGTGGTCTATGGCAGCTTCTTCAATGGGAGGTTATGAATACACGGCTTCCAATGCTGAATGGGTATTCAAGGATAGAATACCAGGAGCTGACAGGAAAAAAAGTGCATTTTCTTTGGATGTATTTGACGAAAGGAAACTGGAAGACACGGTAGAAGTGGAAACGGGACTGGAAGATATACCAGCGCAGATACAGGAAATGATTTATCATGCGCTGTTTGACACAGAGGGGTAGAAAAAAAGCCAGGGCATTGGAGCAGGTAACCCGTCATTTGAAAGTACATAACAATGAACTGGATGTTCTTACCGCGTTGGCTTATGCGGATGCAGAAAAATATACAAAGGCATGCAATATATTAGATGATGTGGCAAACCGCACGGAGGATGAAAGTGTCATAAATATGATTGATGTGTTATGTGACCGCGCAGAGAACATCTTATATAATAACCGTACTTTCGGAGATCCATTTATGGATGTAGAGATGAAACCGACTTACCGCCGCGAAACACCAAAGGTTGGAAGAAATGATCCGTGTCCTTGTGGAAGTGGGAAAAAATATAAAAAGTGCTGCGGAAAGTAGTTTTTCTAATGAGGTGACCAAAATGTTGAAAGAATATCTGGATAAAAATAAAATCAGTATCTATCAATTGAGCAAGTCTGCGCAGATTCCATACAGCACATTAAACGATCTGGTAAATAAAAAGATGGATGGAAAAAATTGCTCTACTGGAACCATAAAAAAACTTGCTGCTGCGCTTGGAATGTCAATGGATCAGGTTTTTGAACTGTGTTCTTATTCACGTATTTATGAAAAAGATGGTGCCTGCGTAAAAAGTTACGTGCGGAGAAATATGTTGTACCTGGAATATAAGTATGGAGATTTTTCGGAAACCAAACTGCTGTTTTCGATACAAAATATAGATCCGTTGTATCTGGAACCCATATGCAGGCATGAGCTTGATAAATTCCTGAAACAGATCGAAAGGGAGAAGGTTGTATGTACTACTATTTGATGAGGAAAAATGATGTCGTAACAACGGTTGAGTTAAATGATATGGGTCAGCTTGTGTGGGCAGATTATCAGAATGTAAAAGAACCGGAAAAACTTCCGCTGGAACTTGCAACTTCCACAAATCGACTCAGTATGTGGTGGGAACATCGTTCGGTTCCAATTAAGCAGGGGAAAATAGCAGAAATGCTAAGGGAAAAAGGGTTTCAATGTTCAGAGGAGTATCTGACAAAAAATCTTGGTTTAAGTCTTACGGATTATTACTGGGTGAAACCAATTGATTCTGAGCTTGAATGGAAAGATGTCAATTTGTTTGAGAATGATTTTCACAACGAAATGGTGGTTGATACGGCTGTTGATGACAGCAAAATATATGGAAAATACACGCCAAACAGTTCGCTTCAGGGGGCACTTGAAAAGAAGTGGGGAATTATAGATGGAGAGCGGTATTTGATAAAAGGAAACAGAGACAACTTTTCTACCGAAAGCATTAATGAAGTAATTGCAAGTAAAATTCATGAATTGCAGGGATTTGGCAATTATACCCCGTACGCTTTGTTTGAAATTAAAAAGCGTGATTATGATTATGGGTGCATATCCAAACTTTTTACATCACAAAAAGAGGAACTTATATCGGCATATGCGGTTGTTACATCCGAAAAACAGCCGAATGATAAGTCAAGTTATGAGCAATTTATTTCATTGTGCAAAGACATGGGATTGATGGAGATCAATTGCGAATGGAAATGGAATATCAGATGCAGGTGGATTTTATTATATCAGGACGAGACCGGCATTTGAATAATATCGCGATTCTGAGGGATGCAGATACGCTTCAATTTAAGCGGATGGCACCCATTTTTGACAGCGGAAAGTCAATGTTTATACGGCAGGATATTCCCGATAATAATAAGGCATTGCTAAGTCTGAGAACAGAAAGTTTTGCTGCAACGGAGCTTCAACTGATGAAGTATGTTCAGAACAGAAAACTGGTAGATATATCAAAGCTGCCGGGCAGGGATGTAATATCTGATTTGTATCATTGTGATTCTCAAATGTCAGACCGGAGAATATCCGATATTTGTGATGCGTATGAGCGAAAAATAGAATTGTATCGAAATTTTCAGCTTGGAAAAAGTTTAAATCAGATCAAGTTTGCATCTGTTCAGCAGAAACAGGGGACAGGCAAAGCTCCGATTTTTTGAACGAAAGAGGAGGCTTGATTTTAGTATTGCTATAATGAAGTAAATATGGAGATAAAATGAGAGAAAAGAACCTTACTGAGGGTGGAATACGAAAGACAATGCTGATTTTTTCCATACCGATGATATTGGGAAATCGGTTACAGCAGATCTATAATATTGCAGACACGATGGGGCATTATGCCGATATCTGCATAATGCCCCGACGTGTTGCATAAAATCACTGTAAACATAAGCTTTATTGCATAGGAAACAGATATGAAAAAGTTCTTTCTGATTTTTATAATAATTTTTGACCTGATAGGATTTGTTGGGTGTACTCAAAATAAAGATGATACTTTGTTTTTTACACCAAATGCATATAAGGTTGGGGCAGAGGCGACTTGTGCTAAATATATGATTTCAGCAGGATATATATTAGCCTTGAATACTCGGAACTATACAAAGGAAGATATGATTGAGTGGGCCAAAAGCTCCAAATTCTAAAATATTTAAGTACATATGATAATAAAGTGTCAGATGCATTTTTAGGTAATGTAGAGAAGCCAAAACAAAAAGAATATGCACAAAGACGAGCATATTCAAAAAAAAATATATGATGCTCTAAAAAAATTTTTAATTGGATTTGAAGGGATAAATAATGTCAAAGAAAGCATTACCGGTAATTATTATAACGGTCTGTTTATTATTTGCGGGTTGCAAAGCTCCTGCAGATCAAGAACAGAAAAATAATACAGAAACAGCTGTCTTATCTACGGAAACACAGGAAGAGGATTGGAAACAGGTTCATTCTACACAAAAGGATCTGGAAAAACTTCCGCAGAAGATACAGAAAATTTTTTTCAGATAATCAAACATTCTTTGATGTGGAAAAAGGAAAAGAATATGATAAGAATTCTTTTTTATAAAAACATTGACAAAAAGAAGGTTATTGGCCCCAGTGGGCAGAATTTCTGGTGGCAGACTGGGATAATGATGGAGAATATGAATTAGCTGTTTATATAAAAAACAGTCCGGATTATAATGACTGCAGAATTTTTGATGCGTCAAATAAGAAAGTGTATGCGCATGCTTTTACGGCCCGTGCAATTGAGGGAATCAGTGATATGGGAATTATCAGAGGTTCAAGCGGTGCAGCTGATACAGACTATGACAGATTGTTTCTGGATGGAAAAGAACAAAAATTTTATGATTATAAAGGGGAAAAGTTATATCTATCGGTAGAATATGCATGGAGCCATGATTCCATTGTCTCGGGGATATGAAATCAGAGCCGGGGGGATATATGCCAGATATTTATAATTTGCAGGTATGAAAAACCGTGGTGCATATCAGGATGCATCACGGTTTTTTGTTGGCAGGAGAACGTAATAAAGAGATGAAGAATTTAACTGGTTTTTCATTGGGTATCATCCTCCTTTAAAATAATGATTTCTCGGTGAATAAAAGCATTTCTCTCTTCTTGGGCTAAATGATTGAGAGTATAAAAGAAAATGCCAGTACACCCCAAGACAATCAAAATTACAATGGTACAGGTTATTTTGACATTTCGTGAAAAGCGCAGGCTTCTTTTTTTGCTTATCAATAGATTGCTCCGAAAAATAATCGTTTACCAGTTCCTGTGGATCTCCAAACTGTGAGACAAGCTGTTCATAATCGAGAGAATCCTGTTGCGCTGCATAAGAAATGACAGCGTCTTTCAAATCAGAAATAAATCTTGTGTCTGCGGCATGGTAGTGCTTAAACTGTTTCTGCACAGCCTTTATATATTCATCCGTAATTTTATCCTTGGTCATTGTATCCCCCTTTTTTCTACTGTGTAACCGTATATTTCAATACCTGTTGGATCGCATTGGCAGTCGCGTAATAATCCTCCAAAAGTTGTTGCAGATGCGTGCGGCCACTGTCTTCCAGATGATAATAAACATTCACCTGACGGCGTCCCACCTGTTTTTTGTAGTCTGAAATATATCCGGCATCTATTAATTTGTAGAGGGCGGGATACAAAGAACCAACTGGAATATTCAGGTATCCATCGGTCTGTTCCCGGATCAGGGTGGATATTTCATAACCATAATAGTCCTGCTGGCTGAGCAGATGCAAAATTAACAATTCGACGGAACCGCGCCGGAAGTTACTTTTGTTGTTCATAGGCTTTTCCTTATTTTGAGTGTATTGTAAATTAAATAAGATAATAAGTCAATATATAGAAAAACTAAAATATAGTTGACATACACAATCGAATATGCTAACGTGAAAATGTAACAAGTAATTAAATATTCAAACACAGGAGAATAATAATGAAAAAAAGAAGGTTCCACTGCTTCTATGCTGTGGCTGGATATCTGTAGGGGATTTTGCAGTAAGCGGTTTTGGGGCATTGTTGGGGTAGTTACAATTGTTTTTGTAGTGTTTCTTACACTTGACATCATATATCCATTACAAAAATATTATAATGGGTATGGAACGTTTGACTGGAAATTGGACTCAATTTCGATGGCTCCATTTGCTGTTCGTATCGGTATTTTATCAATGGATCTGTTTGTCACTTTTTTTTCCATTTATTGGAGTAATAGCATATGCTGGAACGATAATAGATGAGCGAAAAGACGGATATTGTTATCAGATTATACAAAAAAAGAGGGTTTCATTCCTATTACTGGAGTCATTTTGTCGCAAGTGGACTGCTTGGGGGACTTCTTGCGGTAGCTATTCTTATAAGCTTATATCTGTTGACAGACATTGGGATAGGACAAAATCCATTATGGAAAGATGCAATACAAGTGTATCTTACACCCGAATTTGGATCGGAAAACGAGACGGTTTATTTTGGCATCCATATTCTTACAAAATCAGCAGGACACGTTGAACTTGTATTGTTGGGAATGGTCAGCTTCTTTTTGACGGGATGTTTGTTTGGGTTGTTAGGAGCGATAATTGCATTTGTATCAGATGCACGGGTTCTTGTATATGCAATGCCAATGATCATTATGGAGACCGGGTGTGGGGACTTTATGCAATTTCCCTGTTGTTTGGAAGAGATTCTGTTGCCGCAAATGTGCTGGCATATTTTTATAACATAACAGGAGCATATATTTCATTTGGAAACTTATTAAGCCGGTGCATTGTGATCTTTTTGATTATTTTAATGCTATGTATTGGAAAAGGGATGGAATCTAAAGTAGTTCGGTATTATCTCGGAGAGGAGATCAGACAGGTATGAGAGAAACCATAGGGGCGGTTGTTCGCAAACCGGTGTTTCGAATAAAATTAATTGCTATTTCGCTACTTTTCGTTGTTTCGTTGATTGAACAGGTATCCAATAACTATATTCAGTCATCCGGGCAACAAGTGGGAAGAATGACGGTTATTTTATTGTTAATGCATACATTCAGTTATTTTTTTTCATTTTATCTTTCAGTCTTTTTTGTTGGATATATATTATTGATTCCAGATATCGTTAAGGATGCATTTATAGAAAGGCAGACCATGATGCGGTGTCAGTCCTGATGCGGGCGGCAAAGTATGCCATAGCAAAAATTATAGCCTTTTCGATTCTTTATGTTATTTGGTTTGTAATGCTTACCATCCTTGTTGGAGGGATCTGGTTTCATGACTTTTCATTGGCATGGCCTAAATTTATGGATATCCAGCAAAGACAGCTTGCAGCCAATGGATTATCTACAATTACATGGATTAATATACCGGTTGGAGCAGGCAAATATCCAACACTGCTTGTGGCAGGATTAATCTGTTTGCGAAGTACGATTGGGTTTATTTTTCTGGGATTGCTGGCTTTGCTGGTAACATTAATTACTGGTAAAACGCGCAATGGAATGGGGATTGTTATTCTTTTGGCAGCGATTGCAGGCTATGTAAAACTATATATGAATGATGTATTTACTTATTGGAATTCAGCACATCCGATTGGAAATAAACGCAGTTATATTCGTATATCAAAGGCTACCATAACACCATTGTTTACAACCTGTCTAAAATCGGATGAATTTATGCCATGGATGCGCTATGGTATTATTGCGGGCATTCTTTTTATGTGTCATCACCGGAGCAGGAATTATGCTTTATTACAGGAAAGGGGATTTGGGCGATGAGGATCGAGATGAATAATATTAACAAAATAATAAAGGGTGTATCGCTTCTGACAGACATTAACCTGGCACTGGAATCCGGTCATATCTATGGATTTGTCGGAGATAATGGCAGTGGAAAAACGGTATTGTTCAAGGTATTATTGGGACTGATGCACAAGACTTCCGGGACCATTCTGGTAGATGGCAGGGAACAGAAGGATCTGATGCAGGATGTTGGTTTTATCATTGAGCGTCCGGAGTACATACCATATTATTCAGCAAAAAAGAATCTGGAAATCATTGCGGCCTACCGGAAAGTCGCAGATGATCAGCGCATTCGCACGGTATTGGAGATGTTCGGCCTGGACCGGCAGATAAGAAGGCGGTGGGGAAGTATTCGCTCGGTATGAAGCAAAAGCTTGCACTTTCCATGGCATTTCTCGAAGATCCGAAAGTATTGATACTGGATGAACCGCTCAGCGCGCTGGATGCAGATTCGGTGCAGGAAGCCCGCAAGCGCATTTTGGAGGAAAAGGAGCGTGGAAAGCTGGTTCTTATTGCATCCCATTATCTTTATCCCATTTGCTTTTTCCGGTAAAAATATTTGCATTAAAATGATATTATTCTCGTAACCATCTACAGATATCAACCACTTGCACTCCTTTATAATCATAAGTTTCATGATGTGTTCTTGCGATTATCATCTTAGGATATGCATCTCTTATTGCAAGCAAAGGCGAATATTCTCTTTCAAATGTTTTTTCATCTGAAATATTGTCACTTACCTGAATATATATTTGTGTCTCACGTTTCTTAGCCACAAAATCCACCTCCTTTTTATAAAGTTTTCCCACATATACCTCATATCCTCTCCTACGCAACTCCAGATAAACAATATTTTCGTAAACTCTTCCAAAGTCCATGTTTCGTGTACCATTGACTGCATAACGGAATGATGAATCGCAAAGATAATACTTACTATTATTTGCCAGATATTTTTTTCCCTTTTAAATCATACCGTTTTGCCTCATAGAACAGAAAGGCATTTTCTAAATAACCAATGTATTTTGACACCGTCTTTCTGGTTATCTCACTCTGGTCATTTTTTAAAGTTTTGCTGATATTATTAGGCGAAAGTAAGTTACCGATGTTATCCATCATGAATTCTGATATGTTAGTGAACTCTGATTTATTTCTTATCTTATACTTTTCAACCAAATCTCTGATAAGAATAGTTGAATATACATCCCTAACGTAATCATACTGTCTGTCCTCGGTCTTATATACATAAGATCCCGGCATACCACCAGTTCGGACATACTGATCAAATGCTTCATCATATCTATCTGTAATTCCATAATAAGTTAGATATTCCACGAAAGAAAATGGATATACCTTTATTTCCATCGTTCTTCCGGTAAAAAGTGTTGCTAAATCTGAACTTAACAAAAATGCGTTTGAACCGGTAACATAAATATCATAGATTCCTTTTGTATAAATACTATTAATTGCAAGTTCAAACTGCGGGCACAGCTGAACCTCATCAATCAGTAAAACATTGGTCATTCCCTCTTTGTACTGATCCAAGATGTAATTATGCAATGCATGATACTCTAACAAATGATCAAACTCTAATTCCTGAAGGTTTATCATTACAATATTCACCTGTTCCTGTAATGATTGCAAGTAAGTGACAAACTCTTGAAGTAATACTGATTTGCCGCTTCGTCTAATACCTGTGATTACTTTTATATCTGGTGTTCCATACAATTCAATCAGTTCATCTAAATACTTTTTTCTAACAATAAGCTGCATGTTGTTATCTCCTATTACCATTTTTTTAATTTTTTTTATTTTTCGGTAATATAATTTTCAAACAAATATTAACACAATCTGTATCTTCTGTCATTATTCTATTCCCACTTTTTAAAAAATATTCATTTTCAGGTAATAAGCACCTGAAATCAGAAATCAGAGGTGCCTGACACAATAAATATTTAATCTGTCTACTTTAGAGGTATCATATCAGACAAGGGCGCTTTTTTTGATGAAAATCTTGAAGAAACGGACAAAAACGCAAAATATAATCTTGAAGAAATGCCCGGTTCATGTTATAACAAGGATATATTTGGGAGGTAATGATGTATTTTAAACGGAAAGCATATGACAGATTGTTAGAATGGAAAGCAAAATACTCAGATAAATATGCGGCTTTGCTTGAGGGGGGAAGACGAGTCGGTAAATCAACGATCGCGGAGTCTTTTGGGCAAAATGAATACAAGTCTTATCTTTTGATTGATTTCTCAAAGACAACGGACAATATACGCAGTTGTTTTGAGGATGTGGGAAATTTAAATATGTTCTTTTTTTTGCGTCTTCAGGCCGAAACAGGGGTGACTTTATACGAACATGAATCATTGATCATATTTGGTGAAGTGCAGCTTTTTCCACAGGCAGGCTATCAAGCATCTGGTGGCAGATGGCAGATATAGTTATCTGGAAACGGGATCTCTAATCTCGATTAAGAAAAATGTAAAAGACATTTTGATTCCGTCGGAGGAGATGAAGATACAGGTATATCCGATGGACTATGAAGAATTTTGTGATGCCACAGGAGGTAATTATGAACTCTTGCGCCAGATTTATGGTACAGGATCTGCAATCGGACAGGCAACGAATCGAAAATTAATGCGAGATCTGCGTATTTATATGGCTGTTGGGGGAATGCCGCAGGCGGTAGAAGCATACACGGAAGGTAAGAATTTCTCGGAAATTGATATGGTCAAGAGACAGATCATATCATTGTATGAAGATGATTTTAAGAAAATTGATGCGTCTGGAAGAATTTCTGCATTGTATCATTCGATTCCGGCGCAGCTCGCCAAAGATTCAAAAAAAAATATCGGATTTCAACAGCAATCGGGAAGAAGAGTAAAGCAAAAACAGAGGAATTATTATATGAGCTGATTGATTCAAAAACAATTTTGCCGTGTTATAATTCAACCGATCCACGTGTGAGTTTAGCAGACACAAAGGATTTTGACAGTTACAAACTCTACCTCGCAGATACAGGATTGTTTGTTACATTGATGTTTATGGATCGACCGGTGACAGAAAATGATGTGTACGCAAAGCTGCTTTCTGACAAATTACCGGCTAATCTCGGATTCTTATATGAAAATCTGGTTGCACAAATGATCGCGGCATCTGGCAGAGAGCTTTTCTATCACACATGGGAAAAGTCAGGCAGTACGCATTATTATGAAGTGGATTTCCTGATCTCGGAAGGAAGCAAAGTGAACGCTTTCGAAATTAAATCATCTGGATCTGGAAAACATGAGTCGATAAAGGTATTCGATAAAAAGTTTTCGAAAAAATGTGCATGATATATATTTATTGTCGCAGAAGGATGTTGGAAAGGAAGAAAACTTGTTACTGAAACCATTTTATTTGATGCCTTTTCTAATTGAACAGGTATGTAAGAAATGATAAGATTTAATAACGATTACAACCATGGAGCATTTGCATCCATATTGAAGGAACTTGGCGCAACGAACAGCACAAGCTACGCCGGATACGGGGAAGATGAGTGGTGCGATAAAGCGGAAACCATCATAAAGAAGCTGGTCGATAATGACGATGCATTGATCAAATTCATTCCGGGAGCCACGCAGGCGAATTATGTCGTGATCGCTGCTGCATTATCTTCGGTGCAAAGCGTGATCGCTGCAGATACCGGACATATCAATTGTCACGGGCGGCGTCCATCGAGAACACGGGACACAAGATTCTGGAACTTCCGAATACAGATGGCAAGATTACCGCGCAGCAGATCGCCGCTTGCGCCAAGGCGTATTACGATCAGGACGAGCCGGAGTATCTGACCGAACCGAAGATGGTATATCTGTCTTTCCCGACAGAAAAAGGGTACACTTTATTCGAAGAAGGAAATTAAGGAGATCCATGATGTGTGCACAAAATATGGGATGTATCTTTTTCGTGGATGGCGCGCGCATGGGATATGGACTTGGATCGGAGAAAAATGATCTTACTTTGAAGGATTTTGCGGAATTGACGGATGTATTTTATATTGGCGGAACAAAGTGTGGCGCTTTGTTCGGCGAGGCGCTCATTATTACTGCGCAGGATCTGAAGTATCGCTTTAAGGCCTACATGAAGCAGAATGGTGCAGTACTTGCGAAAGGCTGGCTGATGGGACTGCAGTTTGCAACGATGCTGGAGAGCGGCGAGTATTTTGAGGCTGCGAAGCGCGCCGATGTGCTTGCGATGCAGATTAAGAAAGCGTTTGAGGACAAGGGTGTTCCGTTTGCGGTGGAGAGCTTTACCAACCAGCAGTTTGTTATTCTGACGGAGCAGCAGAAGCAGGAGCTTGCGCAAAAGTATTATTTTGAAGACGAAGGTGATACGCAGCGTTTCTGTACGAGCTGGGCAACAACGGAGGACGAGGTTGATATGCTGGTTACGGACATCGAAAAGTTGTGAAACATGTGGTGCCTGACACAATAAAATTATATGCCGGAGATTTATGATATTTACGGGTATGAAAAACCGTGGTGCATATCAGGATGCATCACGGCTTTCTTTTTACTGTAAAGTTCCGTTATAGGTAAAAGAAGCATGTACAGTCACATACCATAAAGTAGTGACGGAAGAGACTGACTGGGTATTCACTGTGTGATGAGGTATATTGGATGAAGAGTGGACATATTCAGTTGCAGTAAATTTTGTAATTGGCTCGTAAAAATATCTGCCATCATGTATAATAAAATATACAGAAAAAGATAATTATGTTGAAAAGGAGCCAACACTATGGGAACATATTTGAACAGCATAACTCCATATACTTTGTATAAAAGTGAGTGCTTAAGCGCGTATTTTGTGGATAAAACACTTATGCTCAGGGAACTGTTTCCGTATGTAAGTGCGGGAAATCGTCATATCTGTATCACCAGACCACGCAGATTCGGAAAGACAATTATGGCGAACATGATCAGCTCTTTTTCAAAAGATACCGGATTCAGGTGATGGAAAAAATACTTGAATTTGCCCATAACACAGAAGTGATAAAACTGCTGATTGTATGATTCTGGAATTAAAGGTAGATCATACACCGGATGAGGCTATTGCACAAATAAAAGATAAAAAGTATGCACTCAGGTTTGTACCAAAGATTGCCGGGAACAGAGAGTATACAGGAAGAATACTGGCAGTTGGTATTTTTGTAGTATGAAAAAAGGTACGGGAGTGTACTTGCGTTTCCAATCGTTTTCTGCTACAGTAGGCGTAAACAGAACAGGTGATTAGCAAAGGAGCTTTCTCGGATAAGAGGAAGCTCTTCTTTTATATAACGAAAAAAGAGTCAAAAAGGAGGCGAATCTATGGATGCAGAAATGATCATACTCTGCGACGGTGTGGTAATCCCACAGAGCAAAAAAAAAGAAATTGACGGGGGTGTCGCAATTGCAGGAGGACATATCCTGCGGATCGGGGCGCGTGCGGAATTGTCGGATTATCTGGGAGTGGATACGGAGGTGGTGGAATACCATAATTCCACGCTGTTTACATTTGACCGTACAAATACAGAGGAGATGCCAATATTGCAGTTGTGGCAGGAAACATGAAGCACCATGGACATGGAGATCTCAAAAAGACCGTGGGGCTTCGCTTCCTGATGTATCACGGAGATGTGGTAATTCAGAAGGAATTATGAAAAGTATAAACAATAAGTGAAATATCTGCCGGAAACCTTGACGCATGGCATTTCCAGCCTTACAGTTGTATATATCACGAAGTGTAGGGAGGAAGAGACCTTGGGTAAGGTAATTGGGATTGATTTAGGAACCACAAACAGCTGTGTCGCTGTTTTGGAAAATGATCAGCCGGTTGTGATCACAAACGCGGAAGGCTCGGGACCACACCATCGGTTGTGGCATTTACCAAAAACGAGAGCGTCTGGTGGGAGATGCTGCCAGACGACAGGCAGCTGTCAATGTAGACCGGACATTTTTCTCCATTAAGCGTGAGATGGGAAGTGCGTTCCGGGCAAAAAATAGATGGCAAACAGTATACGCCGCAGGAGATTTCCGCGATGATCCTGCGCAAACTCAAAAAAAGATGCGGAGGAATATCTGGGGAAACAGTTTCGGATGCGGTGATTACCGTACCGGCATATTTCAGTGATTCCCAGCGACAGGCGACAAAGGATGCCGGAAAGATTGCCGGATTAAATGTTCTTCGGATTATCAACGAGCCGACATCTGCGGCACTGGCATACGGACTGGATCACGGGGAGCCACAGAAAATTCTGGTGTATGATCTTGGTGGCGGCACATTTGACGTATCGGTTATTGAAATCGGGGACAACCTCATCGAAGTACTGGCCACCGCGGGAGACAATCACCTCGGTGGGGATGATTTCGATGCGCGCATCACGGAGTATCTGGTATCGGAATTCCAGCGCACGGAGCGTGTGGATCTGCGGAAAGATGCGACGGCCATGCAGCGTGTGCGTGAGGAGGCGGAAAAGGCAAAAAAGGTATTGTCCTCCTCTTCCACAACGGGCATCAACCTGCCGTTTATTGCGACCGTAAAGGGTGAGCCAAAGCACATGGAAATGACCCTGACGCGTGCAAAATTTGAGGAACTGACGATGGATCTCATTGAGCGCACGGCAGGGCCGGTGCAGCAGGCGCTTTCGGATGCCGGAATCACGGCGGCAGACCTTGGCATGGTGCTTCTCGTAGGCGGGTCTACCCGTGTACCGGCGGTGTTCGAGGAAGTGCGCAGACTGACAGGAAAAGAACCTTCACGCAACTTAAATCCGGATGAGTGTGTGGCACTGGGAGCGGCTGTGCAGGGCGGGAAACTTGGCGGTGCGCTGATGGCAGGATCACAGGCGGCAGAGATTATCCTGATGGATGTCACACCACTTTCGCTTTCCATTGAGACTGTGGGAGGTGTTTCGACGAAGCTGATTGACCGGAATACCACGATTCCGACACGGTTCAGTAAAGTGTTTACAACTGCCGGAAATTTCCAGACATCTGTGGATATCAAAGTACTGCAGGGCGAGCGTCAGTTTGCGAAAAGACAACAAACTGCTTGGACGGTTCCAGCTGCGGGGCATTAAACCGGCGCCGGCGGGGGTGCCGCAGATAGAGGTAACGTTTGATATTGATGCGAACGGTATTGTACAGGTTTCCGCAAAGGATCTGGGAACCGGACGGCATCAGGAGATTACGATTACGGCAAGTTCCAATTTGTCGGATGCAGAGATTGACCGCGCGATAAGAGAAGCCGCGGAATATGAAGCAACAGACGGGCAGAGAAAGGCTTATATCGACGCGCGAAGCGAGGCCGACACGTTAATCCGTCAGGTGGAGGTAGCTTATAAAGAAAAAGAAGAAGACCATCGACAGTGGTGCGCGGCATCAGATTAAGAGCAGCCTTTCTTATGTAAAGAAACTGGTCAGCCGTACAAAGCCGGGAAATGTGTCCGAAGAGCAGGCGGCTGAGCTGCAGCGGGCAGCCGCGGAACTGCGCAGTGCTGCAGGAGTGCTTGGAATATAAAAGGTTTCCATCATAAAGAAAGCTGTTTTGATATAAAAAGGCACAGATACGTTTTCTGTCAAAAGACAGAGAACCGTATCCGTGCCTTTTATTTATTTACACTAACTTTTATTTCCTTTTGTTTTATGCTTGCGTTTGCTTTTGAACTGTGCTATATTAAGGCTAACAGATAAAAACAAACGTAAATAAAAAATGGAGGTATTTATTATGAAGTTTTTCGTGGATACAGCAAATGTAGAGGATATTAAGAAAGCAAATGACATGGGCGTTATCTGCGGGGTTACCACAAACCCATCCCTGATCGCAAAAGAGGGAAGAGATTTTAAAGAAGTCATCAAAGAAATTACATCCATCGTTGACGGACCGATCAGCGGCGAGGTAAAGGCAACAACGGTAGATGCAGAGGGCATGATCAAAGAGGGACGTGAGATTGCAGCCATCCATCCAAACATGGTTGTAAAGATTCCTATGACCGTAGAGGGACTTAAAGCCGTAAAGGTACTTTCTTCCGAGGGCATCAAGACAAACGTTACCCTGATTTTCAGCACAAATCAGGCAATCCTTGCAGCAAACGCAGGAGCTACTTATGTATCCCCATTCCTTGGCAGATTAGATGACATCAGCCAGCCAGGTATCGAACTGATCCGTCAGATCGCAGAGATCTTTGATATTTACGGATATGACACAGAGATCATTGCAGCATCCATCCGTAACCCGATCCATGTAACAGACTGCGCACTTGCAGGTGCCGATATTGCGACCATCCCTTACAAGGTAATCGAGCAGATGACAAAGCATCCGCTTACCGATCAGGGAATCGAAAAATTCCAGGCAGACTATAAGGCAGTTTTTGGGGAGGAATAACCATGAACAAACAGGAGCTTCAGCTGAAGGCAAATGAAGTCCGCAAAGGCATTGTGACTGCCGTCCATGCAGCCAAAGCCGGACATCCGGGCGGATCGCTTTCCGCAGCTGATATTTTTACTTATTTATATTTTGAAGAATTAAATATCGATCCAAAAGATCCGAAGAAACCGGACAGAGACCGTTTTGTACTGTCCAAAGGCCATACTGCACCGGGACTGTATTCCGCACTGGCACTGCGCGGCTATTTCCCCGGTCGAGGATTTAAAGACACTGCGTCACCTCGGTTCGTATTTGCAGGGACATCCGGACATGAAGCATATTCCGGGTGTGGATATGTCGAGCGGTTCCTTAGGACAGGGAATTTCCGCAGCAGTCGGCATGGCATTGTCCGCCAAACTTTCCGGGGATGATTACCGTGTGTATACACTGCTCGGAGATGGAGAGATTCAGGAAGGGCAGGTATGGGAAGCTGCCATGTTTGCCGGATTCCGTAAACTGGATAACCTCGTTGTGATCGTGGATAACAACGGACTGCAGATCGACGGACCGGTGGATCAGGTATGCTCTCCGTACCCGATCAACGAGAAATTCAAAGCATTCAATTTTCATGTGGTTGACCTTGCAGACGGCAATGACATGGATCAGATCGCCGCTGCATTTGCAGAGGCAAGAAACACCAAGGGACAGCCGACCGCAATCATTGCGCATACGGTCAAAGGAAAGGGTGTCTCTTTCATGGAAAATCAGGTAGGATGGCACGGAAAAGCGCCAAACGATGAAGAATATGCGATCGCAATGGAAGACCTGAAGAAAGAAGGTGAAGCATTATGTCAGAAGTAACAAAATTGCAACCCGTGTCAGCTACGGAAACGCTCTCGTAGAGCTGGCAAAGGAGCATGATGATGTATATGTTTTAGACGCAGATCTTGCAGCGGCAACACAGACTGCAATCTTCAAAAAGGAATTTCCGGAGCGCCACATTGACTGTGGTATCAGAATGTAACATGATCGGCATTGCAGCAGGCCTTGCCGCAACCGGTAAAGTTCCGTTTGCAAGTTCGTTTGCCATGTTTGCAGCAGGCCGTGCGTTCGAGCAGGTGCGCAACTCTATCGGATACCCGCATCTGAACGTAAAAATCGGTGCTACCCATGCCGGAATTTCCGTAGGAGAAGACGGCGCAACACATCAGTGCAATGAGGATATTGCGCTCATGCGCACCATCCCGGGCATGGTCATCTTAAATCCGAGTGATGATATCGAGGCAAAAGCAGCAGTAAAAGCCGCATATGAACACGAAGGACCGGTTTACATGCGTTTTGGCCGTCTGGCAGTTCCGATCATCAATGACCGTCCGGATTACAAATTTGAAATCGGCAAAGGTGTGACCTTGCGGGAAGGCAAAGATGTGGCAATCATTGCGACCGGTTTATGTGTGTCCGAGTCGCTCGCAGCCGCAGAAAAACTTGCAGCAGACGGCATTGATGCAAAAGTGATCAACATCCATACGATCAAGCCGCTCGATGAGGATCTTGTCGTTGCCGCAGCAAAGGAATGCGGGAAAGTAGTAACCGTTGAGGAACACTCCGTCATCGGAGGCCTCGGTTCCGCTGTATGTGAGACACTTTCGAGAAAGGCACCGACACCGGTAAAGACCATCGGTGTACAGGACTGCTTCGGCGAGTCCGGTCCGGCAGTGGCACTGCTTGAGAAGTATGGTCTGAATGCAGAAGGCATTTATGCTTCCGTAAAAAGAGTTTGTTTAGAGAATGCGTTTTCCGTCTGCAAACTCCATTTTAACTTCGTTAGTCATTGTTTTCCACTGGAAACGGCCATTTTCCATAATCAGGTAGCCGTGCCAGCTTCCGGCTTTTGGAATAGCAACAGATCCGGGATTCATGCAGGTATATGTGTCGTGTGGGACGCATGCCGGGACGTGGGTATGTCCGTGCAGCAGAATGTCCCCGCGATGCAGTGGAGGCAGGTTCTGTTCATTATAAGTATGGCCGTGGGTGGCATAGATCAGCGTATCACCGTCTGCAATGGCGCAGTAATCTGCCATAATGGGAAATTGGAGTACCATCTGGTCGACTTCGGCATCGCAGTTGCCCCGGACACAGAGAATATGTTGTTTTTTGGCGTTGAGCAGTTCAATCACCTGTTTTGGATCATATTCTTCCGGCAGGTCATTGCGCGGACCGTGGTATAAAAGATCGCCAAGGAGCAGCAGACGGTCGGCCTGTTCCCGGTTGTATGCATTTAACAGCTGTCTGCAGTAGTATGCAGAGCCGTGGATATCAGATGCTATCATCCATTTCATGTTTATCAATGTTCATCCCATCCAGTCAGACTGGATGGGATGTTTCCTTTCTCCCGGATACGGCCGGGGTGTTCACCTTATTGTTTTATAATGGATTATAATGAACATTTTCTTCTGGCTCAATACCTTTTTTGAAAAAGGTTTCTTAATTTTTTATAAATCCCTTTAGTTCTGGCCGATGCCGTTTTCTAAAATTTTTTTCAGTTCTGCCTGTGCGCTTTCTTTCAGGTTCGACGGGTAACCGATGTGAATGCCATATAAAATCGTGTCTTCGGTTCGGTAAGCGTCTATGGAATCATTGGAATCATCACCCTGAGAGGTGGTCGTAATCAGTTGCCAGGTATCGCCGGAAGCCGTGGTGTACAGTTCGTTGGTAGATACGGCATCCGGCGTTTCCTCATACGATGGATAGTCCATATCGATATAGGAACCGATGTTGGATGATTCTGTATAGAGATCGGCGGCGGCCGTCACATTGATCTGTCCGTCTGCACAACTGTATAGTTCGGAAAGCGAGATGTAGCAGATGTTTCCTTTTTTTTATCCGCGGTTGCGTTGACGGAAATGCTGTCTGCTTTCTGTGGGAGGGCAAATGACCGCAGATTTTTGTATCCGATATAAGCGAGTGCATCTTTTTCGGAAGAAAATGATTTGCTGATTGATCCCGGCGACCAGCTGTTGGTCGGCAGATAACTTTCATATTGCTTAATAATAGTTTGTTTTTCGTTTTGAATCGTCCCGGTAATTTCTGTATCCGGAACATTGTTGAGCTGCTCCGTCAGGCGGTATCCCTGGTTTCCGGACAGTCTGGAAAAGACTGGATCGCTTAAGATGCCGGTTTTTGCAAGCAGTGTCTGAAACTCTGTGGCAGAACTGCGGAAGTAGTTACAGGTGCCAAGAAATTCATTTTCTCCCTGTTCTTTCGTATAAGTAAAATCTGTCGTTTTTCCATCCAATGTGTAGGAAAACGTTACACTTCCCAGATTTTTGGTGCAGGCGAGAATGACCATGGCATAGTTTTTCATGGTTTTTTTTCAACTGTGGTCTGTTGTTTTTTTGTAAATGCGTCATCCAGATATATGATCCAGCCGTAAGGGGTTTCCGTGGTCTGCAGTTTGAAGTTTGCAATCGAAAATACATTGGAGATGCCAAGTGCCGCAAGTGTTTTTTCATTGGCAGACATATCACCGATGTATGGATGGATCGTGGCATAAATCTGTGCTGCTTTCGGCAGAATAGAGGTGCCGTCCTCCCATGCAATCTGATCGTTCACATATACTTTTTTTTTACGGCATGGGTTTCTGTCTTTTTTATCGGAAAATGTATTGTGCCCGGCTGCCGATATGCGGTTGGTTCTGACATTGATTGTGATGGTTTCCGGGTGATCCGGATCACAGGAGTAGTCGATTCCGGCAACACCAAGTGTCTGATCGGTTAAAGATCCTTTAATCTGAATGGTTTTATTGTCTTTTACGGTAACCGCATAGTCGATCAGTGCGGTATTTTTCAGCGGTGCAGGGTAGAAATACGTCCGATATCCCCAGATGCTGCCGAGCAACAGTGTCACGATCAGGATGGCGGCAAGAATCCGGCGTTTGTTCCTTTTTTGTTGCTCTTTTTTTTTAAAAAGTCGATAGTTGAAGCATCCGTTGCCGTTTCTGCCGGCACGGGTTCCGGAGTCTGCATATCGGAAAGTATCCGGCGACAGTCGGCACACTCCCGGATATGTGTTTCGATCGCCGTATTTGTGACGTCACTCGTCAGGTGATCGACATAGCTTGGCAGCAGATCCTGTACGACCTCACAGGTCAAATCATTTTTCATGTTTGTTCAGCTCCTTTCGCAGGCGCTCCTTGCCGCGATAAAACATCACGCGCGCCCAGTTTTCACTCTGTCCCATAATTTGTCCGATTTCCCGGAACGAGAGATTTCCAAATACCCGCAGATAGATCACTTCCCGGTAGGGTTCCTGAAACTGGTGCAGGCATTGCAGCAATTCCATTTTTCCGGCGGAGGAAAGCGCCTCCTGCTCTGCAGACGGTGTGTGCGGAAGTTCCGCTTCGGTGTCTGTCAGATCCTCGTGCAGTGGGTGCTTTCGCAGATAGGACAGATATTGATTTTTGGCAATGGCACAAAGCCATGTAGTGATCTTGCAGCTTCCGTCATAGCGGTGGATACTGCTGACAGCCTGGCAGAAAGTTTCCTGTGCCAGTTCTTCCGCAACATCCGGCTGGTGCGTCAGTGACATCAGGTACTGATACACCATGCGAAAATGCTGACGGTAGACTGCGTCCATATCCTGCATGTGCGACCTCCTTTTTTCTGGAATTTATATGGGTTACATTTATTGATGTAAAAATACGGTGTTTCGTTACAGCATTTTTTATTTTTTCATATATTTATATAATGTAACATAAATGCAGCATATTTTACATGAAAATGAGCTATGAAAACGATGGCTCTTTCTGCTAAAATAATATAATTTTCAGAATAATTTAGAAAATTCACAAAATCTTCACAAAAATTGTTAGCAGTCCTACTTGACGAGTGCTAAAAACGGTGGTATAACATATCATGAACAAAGGGAAAAAGAGGTTGAGAGAAATGAATAATCTCTTGAAACTTTGATGCCTAGTATTTTTGGTAACGATTTTATGAATGATTTCTTTGGTGGTTTCCCATACAAATCAAACGGAACAATGCAGACAGATGTGTCTGAGACAGATAAAGGATACAAAGTAACCATGAATCTTCCGGGATACCAGAAGGAAGATATCAAAGGTGAGGTAAAGGATGGTTATTTAACCGTAACCGCAACCACCAGTAAGAATAACGATGAGAAGGATAAGGATGGCAAGTACATCCGCAAGGAACGTTACAGCGGAAGCTGCAGCCGAAGCTTTTATGTCGGCGATGCAGTAACGCAGGATGACGTGAAAGCAAAATTTGAAAACGGTGTTCTGACACTGGAAGTTCCAAAGAAAGAGGAAGCACCGAAGGTAGAAGAAAAAGAAGTATATTTCTATGGAAGGCTAATTATTCGGAAAGGGGGGGACAGTCGAGGGCTGTCCCCTTTTTTCTTATAATATATCGCAGGCGATTGCAAAGCATGCGCATGTGCCACACGTGTTTGCAATCGCCTGTGAAAAAGGGAGGATGAAAGTTTGAAAAACCGAAACATGATCTTTGATTTTACACAATGTTATCCCAAGCGAAAAAAAGAACCGGGACTGGAGTGGCATGACTGCAGTGCGATCGGAGGCAGCCGTCTGTATTGCAGCAGAGATGCGGAAGAAAAAATAAAAGCGCTGATTGCGCCGGCCGGAGTATCCGGAATTCATTTTATAGATTCGGGGGATTATCATTATATTTCCAAAATTATGACGGATTTTATCAAGGAGCCGTTTACGCTGGTGTTAATTGACCATCACACGGATATGCAGGATGCAAGTCTGGGCGGAGATATCTTAAGTTGCGGAAACTGGGCGAAAAAGGTATTGCAGGAAAACTCGTATCTGCAAAGGCTGGTTTTGATCGGGCAGGAGAGGAAAATGCTTGATAAGTTACAGTCCGGAGCCAGGCAGCAGGAGACAGATGGAAAGCTTGTTGAAATCAGTTACGAGGAATAAAAACGGAAAGGCACATGAAAAAATAAAAAAAAGAACTGCCGGATGAAGTTCCTGTTTATATTTCCATCGACAAGGATGTGCTGGACGAAAAATATGCAGTGACAAACTGGGATAGGGAAAAATGTCAATGGGAATGCTGGAACAGATATTAAAAAACGCTGGTTATGGAATATGATGTGATCGGAGTGGATATCTGTGGGATGTATCCGGAGGAAAACAGTCTGCCGGAGTATCTGCGGGCAGAACGGGTAAATATACGGAGCGATGAGGAACTGTATCGGTTTTTGCAAAAAAATCTCTTTTGCTGGGCTTCACATAAATAGGGGGTTCATATTTTTTTTTTTGTAAAGATTAAAAGTGTTTTTTCTATATGATTGGGACAACAGTATAAATATATAGATCAAAGTATGTAGGATGATTGATAATATATAGAGAGTGTGTATAATAAGATGAGAAAGAGTGAATAAGTGTGGTTATCAAAGCCGGGTTTTCAAGAATATGGGTGTGGGACATATATAGGAAAAGTGGCGCGAAAAGTCCCTCGAGGTAGCAAGAGCAGGACATATGCAGAAAAAAGTGTTGCAAAAAGTCCCATGATACAGTGCGAGAGGGACATATGCAAGAAAAGTGGCGCGAAAAGTCCCATGAGGCAGTGTGGGTGGGACATAGTGGGCTAGAAAAAAAAGCTATATGTCCTATCGACCAGACTATGTGGGACATAGGAAGTCAGTAAAAAGCTATATGTCCCACCGATCAGACTATGCGGGACATAGGGAATTAGCAAAAGGCTATATGTCCCACCAGCCAGTAAAAGCAGGACGTAATCAACCAGCAAAAAACATATTTGCCATTTGCCAGCACAAACATCGTGAATTTTATAATTACAGGAAACTTATAATAGCCCAAAAGATATAGCGATAGAAAAGGTGCTGTTTTCTGAAAAATATACAGCTACTAAAAAGGCACAATAACCGGAAACATAACAGCAAAAAAAGAAAGGAAATCGACAATCATGGCATACGAGAATGATATTATTATGCGGCAGGTACGTGACATGACCCGCATGCTTGCAAAAATTTTATTTGGGAAAAACACCGCGACCTATGAATATAAGGAAGAGGATCGTCATACAGCAACGGACAGTTTATATGCCCGGCTGATTGGGCTGGTCGATGCAGGAAAAATCAATGAAGCGGAAAATCGCTTGTATGAAGAATTAGAAAGAGATGAAGAGGGCACATTTGAAGTAGCACTCGGATTTTACGATTATCTGAATGAACTTCCGGAGGAATTTCTTGAAGAGCACGATTATTCGAAGGAGGAAGTCAAAGAAGGCGCACAGAGTCTTGCGGACCGCAAGGGGCTGGGACTTCTTGGGGAAGGACTTGATTAGAATAACTGTTCGAAGGAGAAATGATGAACCGTAGTAGATTAAGTGAAAAAGATATATAAGACAGAGAATAACTCTTGACAATACAACATATATGCTGTATTTTGTAATTACAAAACAAAAGTGGAGACAGCATATGATATTACACAATTATCTTTCGAATTCGGGAAGAGATTTAATATATGAATACATTAATAGTCTTCCGGAAGCTGAAAAAAATTGATGGTTATACCGTACTGCAGCATATGGAAAAAGGAGAATTTGATAAAATTCTTTTTTTAAAGATGGGAAAAAAAAGTGTATGAGGTATATTTTCAGAAAAAATAACCGTGTATTCTATATTACAGTAGATAAGGAAAATATATATCTGCTCCATTCCTGTCGAAAACAGAAAAAATAAAACAGAAAAAAAAAGGATGCAAATATAGTACGGAAGCGGGCAAAAAAGAATTAGGAAATATGTTAGGCAGGAAGTTTATTTAGAGGGAGTGGTCAATATGCCTTTTTGCAAGTAAATGTAGAGCAGGAAATTCAAAAGCAAAGAGAGAACGATCCGGAGTTTAAAAAAATATGGGATGAGTCCCGTGCAGAGTATAGATTGATTGGTGAAATGATTTCTTTACGTAAAAAAGAAAAAAATTACACAAAAAAGGAATTAGCTTTGCTGACAGGGAATAAACAACAGGTTATATCAAGGATTGAAAGGAAAGAAAGTATCCCGACAATTCGGGCATTTAGTCGTATCTTAGATGCTCTCGGGTATGAATTACAGATTGTAAAAAAAAGAAGTCAGTGTAATATATAATTTAAATTGGTGTCCAAATAGCATTTAACAGAAATGTTAGATGCTATTTTTTTTTCAAAAACACATCCGCCCGTCACATCCCGCCAGAAACCGGTAGTATACAGATAAGAGATGCTCCAGTCCCAGCCGCAGGTGGCTTTAAAAGGACTGGCATCCAACAGAAGGGAGGAATCATCATGGAAGATACTGCAATCATCCGCTTATTTCAGGAGCGGTCACAGCAGGCAATTGCCGAATTGTCGCAGAAATACGGAAAACTCTGTCAGAGCCTGTCCCGCCGGATCTTAAATAACGAAGAGATGCAAAAGAATGTGTTAATGATACGTGGCTTGGTGTGTGGAACAGCATCCCACCGCAGACCCCGAATCCGCTGGTCTCCTATGTCTGCAGGATTACCCGCAATCTGTCCGTCAAAAGGCTGCGGCATAACATGGCGGCAAAGCGCAACAGCTATTACGATGTATCGCTTGCGGAACTGGAAGAATGTATTCCGGCAGCGCAGGAGCAGGAGCCGTGGGAAGAACAGGAGGTGACGAAAGTCCTGGAACGCTTTTTACGGGAACTGGATACCGGCAACCGCGTGATGTTCGTCAAACGGTACTGGTATGCGGAGTCTGTCGCACAGATTGCGGAAACGTTTGGGATGAAAGAAAAACAGTGTGTCCGTAAAACTGATGCGTCTGCGCAAAAAGCTGAGAAAGAAACTGGAGAAGGAGGGTGTAGTGTTATGAGAAAATCCGAAAAATTATCCGATGCAATCGGTGAAATTAGTGATGACATTATAGAGGAAGCGTATACATATAAGCCAAAACATGACATGCACCAAAGAAAGGCTTCTTTTTAAATGGAGAGCAGCTGCAGCAGTTCTTGCCATGCTTGTTTTGGCGGGAGTCGGTGTGTCCGTAGGGGGAGGAACTTCCTTTTTCCGGCTTGGAACAATTGTTTCCAGATTTACGGGGAAGGCTGCAAAGGTGGTTTACCGTATCCAGGGAATTCCGGTAACACAGCAGGAAATCCAGGCAGGAGTGGCATTGCGTGTGGAAAACGGAGAAACGGTAAAAACCGCAAAAAAAAGAGGTTATAAAAAGATATTATTACAAAAAAGACGTTGTATGTACTTGCAAAAAGAACGGATGTACTGTGTCGGATCAGGAATATGATGATTATGCAAAACTGCTGAAGACACAGATGAACAAAGCGGAGAACCGGAAAGAAATCCGCGATTTTTATGCGGGATTCGGTGGCGAGAGTGCTTACTGGAAGAATATGGAGCCGGTTATTCGTCAGAATCTTGCGCGCAAGTATATAGACAGCCAGACAGGAACGCAGACGGAGGAAGAAATCAAACAGGAGGCATATGAAAGCGGTGCAAAGCAGACGGATCTGGATGCATTTGAACAGGTGGTGGAAGATGTCTGTGAAGAGATTGGCGATTATCTGAAAACACTGCAGAAGTCGGATGCTTCGGTATATTATTTTGCGTCTTCCGACAAAGAGCGTGTGACAGAATCTGGTGGATGAGCAGCAGTATAAAGACAGCAGTTCCTATTAACAATATTTTGCCGGATATATGGAGAAATTCCAGAAAATGTCCGATATATAAGATGATATTATGAAAAAATAAAGGGGGAATTATCATATGTCATTGACGATTCAGGCACCACATGCTAACATGAATGCATACGAAATCGGAGACGATGAAACGCGCAAAAACAAAGTATCCGACAAAGGAACCATATATGCCGGAGATCTGCAGTTTGCCCAGACCACTGGCAATGCTGCAAGCGACAAGAAACAGAGCGCCCGGAAACAGGCGATGAAGCTGATCCGGGATGCATGGGACAGTGATAACAAGGCGGTAAGCCAGCGGGATCAGATAGCGCAGCAGAAAGAGGAAAAACTCAAAGAAGTCCGTGAGTGTAACGAGGAATTGAAGCAGATTCGCGAGAGTAAAGAAATCGCGCGGCAGAGTTATGGGGTGGATTCGGATTCTCAGGAGCAGAAAGACTTAGAACTGCTGGAAAAATATCAGGATTATCAGAAAGGTGTGCAGACGGATGAATTTTCCAAGGAAGAGATAGACCGTTTGAAAGAACTGCAGAATACCCCTCTGACCGATTATCAGACCAGGGCATTACAGCTGAATGCACAAAGGGATGTCATTCTGAACAAGAAAGACAGGGCGCAGCGTAACGTGACTTCTCTGACTGAGGCAGCGGCAGATGCAAAGCTCGACCAGCTGAAATCACAGGATATGCAAAAAGCGCAGGATGCAGCGGATGAACTGCTGGATGCTTGATCACATCGACGAGAAACAGGAAGAAGAGAAAGAGAAAGCAGAGAAAGCGCAGGAGAAGCGCGACGAGCAGCAGGAAAAGATTGACGAAAAGAAAGAGGAAAAACAGCAGCAGGAGAAGATGATTGAGGGTTCTGTCGAGGCAGACAGGCTGGAGGCAGATGTAACGGTGGATCAGATGGGTACGAGTAAGCTGGAGGAGGCAGCAGCACATCCAGACGATTCTTAAAAAGAACAATCTCGTAAACGAGGATCTGAAGGGGATTAAAATTGACTTGAATTTCTAATGCCAGGGGATGAGGTGTAATGCAATCCGGTAACGGATGACCATGCAGGAAGCAGAACAGGAAATCAAATATTATCAGAAGATTTTTCAGGTAGCACGTCTGTTAAAAGGAGAAGATGTTGAGCGGACATTTTACCAGCAAGGGAAAGGAACGTGCGAAAATGTGCAGGATGGATGTCCGTGCTACAGTCTCTGGAAGAAAAACGGTAAGTGCGAAAACTGCAGTTCCTATAAAGCGTTGCGGGAAAAGAAGCAGATGATTAAGCTGGAATTCCTTGAATCAGAAGTCTATCAGGTAATCTCCCGGTATATGGAAATTGATGGACAGCCATACGTCATGGAATTGATCAATCATCTGGAGGACGACACCTTAATCGACATATCCTGCAGAGAAAAAGCTGATCAATAAACTGACCGGATATAATGAAAAATTATATAAGGATGTCCTGACCGGAGTTTATAATCGTCTGTATTTTGAGGAAGAGATAAAAATGTGGACGGGAAATGCCGGAATTGTTGTGATTGATGTGGATGATTTCAAGCTTTGCAATGATACATATGGACATCTGACCGGAGATATGGCACTTGCGGCGGTTGCTGGTGTGATCTGGCGTTGTATCCGCAGAGAGGATACGCTTGTGCGCTATGGTGGAGATGAATTTGTTCTTGTGCTGCCGGAGATAAAGGAAGATGGGCTGGTAGAAAAACTGCAGGAGATTCAGGAAAAGATCCAGAATGCAGTGATTCCGGGGTATTCCAATATTCAGCTTTCTGTCAGTATGGGTGCCGTGATTTCGCAGAACGAATCTGTTGAGCATGCAATGCTTCGCGCAGATAAACTGATGTATCAGGCAAAAAATAAGAAAAAAACATGGCCATCACCGAGAATAACATGATTGATCATGAGGGAAAGATACACGCACAGCAGCAGCCGGAAAAGATGATTCCGGAGATCCTTGTAGTGGATGATGAGGAGGTCAACCGGACGCTTCTGGATATGATTTTTTCAAAGGATTATCATGTCCTGCAGGCGGAGAGCGGAGAAAAATGCATAGAAATACTGGAACAGCAGGTCAATAGTATTTCTTTGGTTCTGCTGGATGTGGTATTGCCGAAGATGGATGGATTTGATGTCCTGACATATATGAATAAAAAATCACTGGATTGAGGATATTCCGGTTATTATGATGTCCGGAGCCGATGCCCCGGAGGCTGTGAAGCGGGCATATGCACTTGGTGCAGTGGATTTTGTCAGCAAGCCATGCGATGCACAGATCGTTTATCAGCGTGTGACGAACACCATGAAATTATATGCGAAGCAGCGTCGGCTGACTTCCCTGATTACCGCGCAGATCAACGAAAAAGAGAAAAACAGCGAGATGCTGATTCATATTCTCAGTCATATTGTGGAGTTTAGAAACGGAGAGAGCGGAAGTCATGTGATTCACATTCACAAACTTACGGAGATGCTTCTGGAGAGACTGGCGCAGAAAACCGAAAAGTATCATCTGGATGGGGATACCAGAGCCATGATCGCACTTGCTTCTTCTTTGCATGATATCGGAAAAATCGGTGTGGATGAAAAAATCCTGAATAAACCGGGAAAACTGACAAAAGAAGAATTTGAGATTATGAAAACGCATACCGTCATCGGTGCAGAAATGCTGGAACAGCTTGGCATTTATCAGAACGAGCCACTGGTAAAGATTGCACACCAGATCTGCCGCTGGCATCATGAGCGCTACGATGGAAAAGGCTATCCGGATGGACTTGTGGGAGATGAAATCCCGATTTCCGCACAGGTAGTTTCTGTAGCGGATGTGTACGATGCGCTGGCGAGTGAGCGTGTTTATAAGAAAGCAGTACCGCATGAAAAGGTACTGGAAATGATCCTGCATGGGGAATGCGGACAGTTTAATCCGATCCTCATAGAATGTCTGCAGGAGATCAGTTCGCGGATCAGAAGCGAATGTTATGATGAGGAACAGGAGACCTGATATGTTAGACCAGAATACATTTACAGAAACCATACGTGCGGTACAGGATATTATCCGCACTTCGGCGGAGCCGATGACAAGAGAGGAGATCCTTTCCTATTTTAAGGATATGGATTTGAATGCACAGCAGGAAGAGATGGTGTTAGAGTTTCTGTCAACACCACATGATGATCCGCAGCCGGAAGAGAACGAACCGGAAACAAAGGAAGCGGAATATGAGGAGACCGCAGAGAAAGAAGAAACCAAAGAATCTTCTGCGAAAAAGGAATCCGTAAAAGATTCCGTCACAGACAACATTTCCACTTCTCCCATGTTTCAGATGTATCTGGAGGAACTGAAAGATATTCCGGAGTATACCAAGGAGCAGCAGATTGATATGTATAAGAAGCTGCTGGCAGGGGAAGAGAGCATGGTACACGCGCTCTCAAAGCATGGCTGCGCAACGTACTGGAAGTAGCAAAGAAACTGGCAGTTTCCCCGGAAGGATTTGAGGATATTGTGCAGGAAGGAAATATGGCACTTTTCCTGCGCCTGAGCGAGCTGTGCGGCAGCCACGAAAAAGTGGATGTGGAAGAGGAACTTCTTACCGCGGTGGAAGAAGCGATGAAATCCTGCATCCGGGAACAGACCGGTGAGGATGAGAATGAAAATTCTGTGGTTGGAAAAGTTGCGCTGGTAAGTGAAGGGTGAACTACCTGAAAAAACAGAACGGTGCACAGCCAACGCAGAAAGAACTTGCGGATTATGTCAAAATTCCGGAAGATGAGCTTGCAGATATTCTTTATATGATTGATAAGGCGAAAAAAAAAAGATTCCTGATCGAGGAACGAAACAGCCCCCTATTTGACGGGAGGGCTGTTTTTTTACACTTCAGCTGGTGCATTTCTTCTATATAATGCACCATACGCATGACCATTTCTTTCTCTTCGGGAGTAAAATCATTAATCACAATTGTTTCTTCATTATTATTTCCAAGTAAATAATCTGTGGTTGTATGCAGGATTCTGCTTAGAATTACAAGATTTTCAAGAGAAGGTTTCGATATGCCCATTTCCCAGGCATTGACACCGGATCTTGTCATACCAAGCTGGATCGCGAGGTCACTCTGTGTCAGTCCGGATCGTTCGCGAAGATCGTGGCATTAAAACCCTCCCAATTATTATAAAATTTGTGAATTTATGTATATATTATAAGACAGGATGAAAACAATAATGATCTTTTTGGGATAAGTGACAATTGACCTGATGCTATACCATGGTGTATATTATTATTTATCGCATATAAATACTAATACTTGACAAACGATAAAATCGTGATACTCTTATGATGAGTATCAGAAAAGTGGAAAATGTTTTTTGGTTTACGAAAGATCAGGGATAAAAAGGGATGAACAAGGCATTGATTATAACCACAACCAGTGGTTTTTTGTCGCAGTTCGAATTAAATAATGTCAGACTTCTTCAGGAAAAAGGATATCAGGTTCATTACGCAACAAATTTTGGTGTACCAATCTATGAGGTCAAAGATGAGACACTCCGGAATATGGGGGTTGTACTGCATCATATCAGTATTGAAAAAAAATCCATTTAAAATAAGAAAGAATATATGGGCATTGCGGGAACTTATACGGATTATAGACCGCGAAGCGATCAGTGTTGTCCATTGTCATAATCCAAATGGTGGGGTATTGGGGCGTCTTGCAGCCGTACTCAGTAAAAGAAAGCCATTTGTGGTTTACACAGCACATGGATTTCACTTTTTTTCAGGGAGCACCGGTAAAAAACTGGTTGTTTTATTATCCGGTAGAAAAAGTTCTGGCAAAATTTTCAGATATTATCATTACCATAAATCATGAGGATTATACGAGAGCAGATAAATTTCATTATAAAAAAAGATGGGGGAGCAGCACTGATTCCGGGAGTTGGTGTAGTTCTTGAGAAATTTTATCCATTAAAAGAAGATGAAGTTCATGAACGGGATACCTTAAGAAAAGATCTCGGAATTCCGGAGCATGCATTTCATATTGTATCTGCAGGTGAAATCAATAAAAACAAAAATCACAGAGTAGTAATTGAAGCAATTGCAAAACTTGCACGTTCGGACATCTACTATAGTATTTGCGGAGAAGGGTCCTAATAGAAAAAAATCTTGAAACAGAGATTAAAAAGTACGGGTTATCCGACCGGGTTTTGCAGGGATATCGGAATGATATGCCAAAAATATGGAGAACCGCGGATATTTCTGTATTTCCGTCTTTGCGTGAAGGTATGGGAATGGCAGGATTAGAAGCAATGGCGAGTGGAATTCCATTAATTGCAGCAGATAATCGGGGAACCAGAGAATATCTTATAGATCAGGAGAATGGGCTGGTTTGTAATGCTGCTTCTGCAGACGAGTTTGCAAAAGCAATTCTTTCTTTATATGAAAATAAAGAACAAAGACAACGATATGCCGCAAGGGCGCAGAATACAGTTAAAAAATTTTCACTCCATGAGTCTGCGGCAAAAATGAGTCAGATCTACCAGAAACTGCCGAAGGTACCGGAAGTTACTATAGAAAATGACCGGGAGAGACCCATGATATCGGTGATCATGGGAGTTTACAATCAACAGGATCTTGAGGTTTTTGAAAAGGCAGTAAATTCTGTATTGCAACAGACATATCGGAATTTTGAGTTTTTAATATACAACGATGGATCTTCTATCAAAAAAGTAAACACATATATGAAAGAACTGGAAAATAAAGATTCAAGAATTCGCGTCATTGGTTCGAAAGCAAATCATGGACTGGGGTATGCGTTAAATCAATGCATTGCCAGTGCAAGGGGAAAAATACCTTGCACGGATGGATGCCGATGATATTTCCCATCCAAAACGATTTGAAGAAGAAATCAGTTTTTTGAAAGACCATCCCGAATATATGTGGTGCGGAACAAACTGCAAGCTGGTTGATGACAGAGGCATATGGGGGGAGAGGGAGTCCGCCCGGAGGAGCCGGGTACGGACGATTACCTGAAATATTCGCCGTATATTCATCCAACCGTCATGTACCGTGCCAGCCTGTTCAAAAAAGGTGGCTGGGTACGATGAAGGAAAAAAAGACTGCGCGATGCGAGGATTATGAATTGTTTATGCGTTTGTTCGGACTGGGCTACAAAGGTTATAACATCCAGAAGTGCCTGCTTGATTACCGGGTAGACCGGGAAAATTATCACAATCGGTCATGGAAAAACCGGTTTCATGAAGGTCAGGTGCGTTATGAAGGATTTCGTGGTCTTGGAATCCTCTGGCCGAAAGGCTGGCTCTATATTTTTCGTCCGATGGTCAGCAGATTTGTACCGTCCAGCATGATCGTGAGAAAAAAGGAGCGTATGGCAGACTTATGAAACATCAGGCAACGATACAACCGCGAATGGAAACGTACCGTACGCTGTTAAAACAGAATACTTTTCTGTCCGGTGCTGCAGAGGAGTGCCTGAAGCAGCTGTGTGCACCGGAGGATCAGATATATGTCACCTTATGGGCACCGGCACTGGTACAGTATGTAGCATGGGTTTTGGAAGAGGCACAAAAAAAGACAGACAGAAAAGACTGTATTTTCTGGCAAGGGATGCATATCCGATGTATCTTGTTGCAAAGAAAATGGTGGAATATTTACATATTCCCATAGAAATCTGTTATCTGCGAGTATCCCGTTATGCTTTTTGCGTATTCCAGAATATCATCTCCTCGGGGATGCGTGTCTGGATCGCATATTTCTTTCGGGGATTGATATCAGTTTCTATCAAATCTTAAACCGTGCGGCACTCCGTGAAGAAGAGATGATTGCTGTATGCAGGGAAATCAATTATCAGAGACCGTTACATGCAACCTTAAATCGGAAAGAAATTTTCAATTTAAGAGAACGGGTAAAAAAATGTTGTGCGGAAGGAACGACACATTTGCTGGAGAGGATTTATGAGAAGTCAGACGCAGCATATGAGACTACCATTGGATATCTGCGGCAGGAAGGCCTGCTTGACAATGTCCGTTATGCAATTGTTGACAGTGGATGGGTAGGAACCATCCAGAAAAGTATGCAGACACTTTTGGCACAGGAAAAAACCGGAATTACTTTGACGGGATACTATTTTGGATTATATGAGTATCCGGTAAACCGAAAACAATTGCAGATATGGGAGGCATATTATTTCATGCCAAAGGGGAATATCAGAAAAAAGGCAGGATTCAGTAACTGTCTTTTTGAAGTGATGTACAGTGCACCTTGTCCGATGATAAAAGCTTATTGCTGTGAAGCCGGACGATATATTCCGGTATTCTCGCAAGTAGAGAATCCAAACACAGAGCAGCTAAAGAGAAACAATGAGTTACTCCGGATGTTTATGGATCATCTGTCGAAGCAGCCGGAACATAAAGCAGCCATGCTATGTCAGAAAGATATAGCAGGAAAGTTGTATGAAACCATCATGTCCAGACCAAATCGATGGGAAGCAAAAATACTATGGGATGCAGCTGTTTTCGGATGATCTGTCCGATGAACATATGCGCTGTATCGCCAATCGCCTGACGCAGAGAGAAATTAAAGACTTGAGAATTCTTTCAAAATTATGTATCATGTTGGGGTTGTCAAAAAAGGTAATCCATGAAAGCGGGTGGATTGAAGGGACAATCGTCAATGCGGGAAAACATATTTCTTCAAATCTGAGATCCGCAAGAATGGCAAAGTATGTAACACATTTAAGGCAGAGCCTTAAAGCAAAATAGATAAAGAGGATTGCAATGTTTGAAACAGTTGGTGTCATGGCCGTAAGTGCCTGCATCTTACAAATGGTGTATGAAAAAATAGAAAAACAACGTCCGGTTGTTGATTACACGGAAGAAAACAAAAAGTTCCGGGAACAGAAAGAACAGGAAGCAAAAGAGTGGTCGGTACAGATCCTGCCATACCTTGAAAAGGAAAAAGAGCAAAGATCTGAGCCACCGGTTATCTGTGTAGAGGATCTTACTATGCGGTTTCGGATTGCAACCAATAATGTGTCAGGTATTAAGGAATATCTGATACAGACCCTTCGAAAACAGATGTCATACAAAAAGAACTGTATGCATTAAATCATATTAACTTTAACGTATATCGTGGAGAAATTGTAGGGGTGATCGGAACGAATGGTTCCGGAAAATCAACCCTGTTTGTATCAGGTGCGCTCAATCCAACCTCAGGAAGAGTAGTTGTGGATCAGCGGAAGGTCCCAGCTTCTCACGCTTGGTACCGGGTTTGATTTTGAACTGTCCGCAAAGGAAAACGTGTATTTAAATGGAGCAATCATTGGTTACTCCAAAGCATTTATTGACGAACATTATCAGGAAATCGTAGATTTTGCGGAATTAGAAGGATTCATGGAAGAAAAAGTAAAGAATTTTTCTTCCGGTATGGTTTCCAGGCTGGGCTTTTCCATCGCAACGGTGGCAGGTGCGGCAGAAATTTTGATTTTGGATGAGGTGTTATCTGTGGGAGATGAATTCTTCCGGAAAAAAGAGTCTCGCAAGGATCAAAGAACTGATCCACGGCGGCTCCACCGTCCTTATGGTCTCGCATGGCATGCAGACGATCCTCGATAATTGTACGAAAGTTGTCTGGATTGAACAGGGAAACATGCGCATGATTGGGGAACCGAAAACCGTGTGTAAAGCTTATCGCAGCCAATACAGCGAGTAAGTATATTAATCTGGTAAAAAATCTGTATACAGATTTTTTTTATATATAACTCACATTTTTCAGAGGAAAGGAGACTTATTGTCATGAAAATGAAGAAATTAGCAGCTGCATTACTGGCCGCAGCTGTACTTGCAACAACTGTAGCACCTACTGCAACACCAGTATTTGCAGCAACAACTGCAGAGACTACAGCTACAGACGCAACACACCGGAGCAGGAGGTTACTGTAAAGAAACCTGCCAAAGCTACTGTTGCAGCAAAAAATGATTCTGTAAAGGTAACCATCAAGAAAGTTGCCGGAGCAGCAGGATACGAAGTACAGTATTCTACATCCAAGAAATTTACAAAGAAGACTACAAAGTCTAAGACAACAAAGAAGACAAGCTACACTGTAAAGAGCCTGAAGGATAAGACTACTTACTATGTTCGTGTTCGTGCTTACAAGCTGGACAAGAATGGTAAGAAAGTATATTCCAAGTGGACATCTACAACAAAAGTTAAAACAAAATAGTTTTTATGAAATGTGAGTTTACCATAGGAGTCAGGAAATACTGACTCCTATATCTTGACAATAGGGGATATATTTTGAAAAAAGTAAGAGAAGAAGCCGTGAAAATGTTCATGGTATTGATGTTTACATTATTGCCACTGTACTATTCGGATAATTACTATAATATTTTAAACGATAAAAGGGATATTTACTGGCTGTTTTCGCGGATTTTATTTGTAGTTATCGCAGTCAGTTTGTGCATCAGTCTGATGCTTGTGATAAAAAACCATCAATTTTCAAAAAATATGAGGACACAGCTTAGAAAAATCAGCGCACTGGATGTTGTGATGCTGCTATTTGGCATACTTGCAATTGTGTCAACGGTATATAGTGCCGACATCGGAAATTCCATCTCCGGAGAAAATGCGTGGGATGTGGGAACACAGATGATTGTCTGCAGTGTTATTGTTTATTTTATCATTTCCAGATGCTACAGCGGAAAGGGAGATCTCTGGGTATATCTGTATTTCGGGACCGCCGCAGTGCTTGTAATCGGTATCATAGACCGGCTGGGGTATGATTTCCTCATCATGCACGATGAGATTCCGCTGCAGTACAACATATTTATTTCTACTATAGGTAATGTAAACTTCTGGGCGGGATATTTGTCGATCATTATTCCGTTTTTCATGCTGGCAGTGCTGTTTACGAAAAACCGGTTTGCACGGTTTTTTATCTATCTGCTTTTTTGCTTGCAGCATATTTCAGTCTGTTTATCACGCTGACAAATACGACTTACATAGGAATTGGCATTGCAGCATTATTTGTTGTATGGTATTCACTCTGCAAAGTCAATCGTCTGAAAAATCTTGCGATCAATGGAATTTTGTTCGCGATAGCCGGTGGAATTGCAGAAGTCTTGTGGAAACATCCGTGCACTCCGCGTGCAATTGATACCGACAGTGTGTCTAAGCTGCTTTTGGCACACCGTCTGTATCTGGTTCCGGGTATTCTTGGAATAGTAATCATTTTGCTGTTCCTGCTGGGGACGGTTTTTCCAGAAAAAATACGGACAAAGATGGATACATGTGTGGAGCGTGTGTTGAGTAAAGTATGGATCTGGCTGATCATAGTCGGAGTTATCGGTGTGGTATTCTATGTGATTTACAATTACAATCTGAAATTATTTAATTTCCGTGGTTCCATCTGGTATTTCTCCTTTATGGGATTTTTAGATGGCACGCTCTGGCAGAAACTTATGGGTGTCGGACCGGCACTTTTGGATACAGTTACACAGGCACAGATTGCGAAAGCCGACTTTTATGTGGAGTGGAACTGGCTGTATTGTACCGCGCATAATGATCTGCTGGAATATCTTGTTACGATGGGAGTCTTTGGTGCAGCCTGTAAGCTCCTTATGTATATTCTGCCGTTTGTCATGTATGCAAGGGGCAAAGAACGTAAGCCGGAAAAGGCAGCGGTTCTGGCAGCGTTGGTAGGCTATATCGGACAGGGATTGTTTACCGGACCGTATATTCTTACCTATGTGTTTTATATCATATTCCTTGGTGTGATGTGTGCCTATGACCGCATGGAAAAAGCAAAAGGAGCAAAAGCATGAGTATCCGGCAATATTGGTTCGTCCTCTGGGAACTGACTAAGAGAGAATTAAAGCGAAAATACGCAAGAAGTTTTCTTGGAATCCTGTGGAGCTGCGTGTATCCACTCATGCGTATGGCGTTGGTCGTTGTACTGTTCTCAACGATCTTTAACAAAGGGATTGAGAAGTATCCTGCATATTACTTTGTGGGATTTCTAATGTTTGAGTTTTTTGCAACAGCAACGCAGACATCACTGACCACACTGAAGGATAACCGGAATCTGCTGATCAAATCAAAACTCCCACGGGAACTGTTTGTATTGTCGCGTGTGCTTACGGCATTTGTGAACTTTCTGCTTGGATGTATTCCGTTTGCGGCGGTGGTGGCATGGTATCGGGCGAGAGTGACATGGTATTATCTCATGATTCCGGTGGTATTGTTGCTGCTTCTGATTTTTACAGTAGGAATGTCATATGCGGTATCCATCTGGTTTGTGTTCCAGAGGGATGCGATGAATATCTATTCGAACTTTATCTTCATCCTGCGATTCTTCGTGGCGATGTTCTACTCGGTAGAATGGGTGGCAGATGGGGTCAAATGGGTGATTCAGCATAATCCTCTGTACGCGTACATCTATGTGATGCGTCAATGCGTGGTGTATGGCCAGTGGCCGGAAACCATGTATCTTGTACAGATGGTTGCGTGGGCATTTGGGATGCTTGCTTTTGGAATCCTGATATTTAAAAAATATGAGAATGATGTAGTGGAGAGATTGTAGTGGGAAAGAGTCAGCAAATGATCAGGCGAAGAGTGGACGAACTCCGGCAGAATATGTTCGTGATCCACCAGCTTGTGATACGTGATAAAAAAAGAAGCCTGTCATCCACGTTTATGGGCGAATTGTGGGAAGTGATCAACCCGCTGATCAATATGGTGGTGATGGTGCTGGTGTTTGGAAAGATGTTCGGTGATGGAAACTCCAGCAGGTTTCCATTATATGTCTTAACAGGAACAACCATTTATGGATTATTCACATCTGGAACAACGATGTGTTTGAATGCGTTAATGGGAAATAAGAATTTTTTGATCAAAACACAGATCAAAAAAAATGTATATGTGGATCAGAAAATATTATCAGCATTTCGTAATTTCTTGTTCTCCTTAATGATCTATGCATTTGTGATTGCGTTATACAGGATTCGACCTAGTGTTACGTGGCTGCTTTTTATTCCAGATGTCCTGCTTACGTTAATTATGATGCTGGGAATTGGAAAAATACTTGCGGTCATTAACGTAACGTTCGCAGATATCACGTATTTCTATAAGATCTTTACATTGTTTCTCATGTACGGTTCGGCAATCTTCTATCGGGTTGATCGGTTATCACCAATAATGCAGAAATGCATGACGATTTTGAATCCGTTATATACGGTGATTTCAATTTCGAGGGAATGCGTGATGGAGCGGATGTATCCGAATTGGAAACTTTGGGCGATTGCGAGTGTGTATGCAGGTGGATGTTATGTAGTGGGAACAATTTTCTTTAATCGGAAAATTGAGGATATAGTGGCGAAAATGTAGTGGAAAAGCGAGGAATAAAAATGGCAAAGATTTCAATAATTGTACCAATTTATAATGCAGAAAAGTATTTGGAACAATGTTTACAGAGCATTAAGAATCAGACTTTGAAAGATATTGAGGTTATATGTGTTGATGATGGGTCTACAGATAGTTCCCCTCAAATAATGGACAGATTTCAGAATGAAGATCAGCGATTCAAGGTAATACATAAGTCAAACGGTGGAAATGGACATTCTATGAATACAGGATTAGCTGCAGCAACGGGAGAATATATTGGTTGTGTGGAAGCGGACGATTATATTGAAAACAATATGTTTGAAAAATTGTATATGTATACCAATAACGGAACCGTTGACATAGTTAAAAAGTAATTTTTGGAATTGTTATGAGAACGAGGATGGCTCAATCAAAAAAGTAGTCAATGAAGAACGCTCAAATATGCCAGAGGTTGCTACACCTTTTACCATTAAAGAGTACCCACAAATTTTGTGGGGACATCCATCGATCTGGTCAGGCATTTATAAGAGAAGTTTGATCGAAGACAATGGTATTAAGTTCAAAGAAGCAAAAGGAGGTGGATGGGTCGATAATCCGTTCTTTTTCGAAACAATGTGCTGTGCAAAAAGTATTATTTGAATATAAGACCATTTTATAATTATCGAACGGAAGTAGAAGGGTCTTCATCTAAAGGATATGATTTTAATATTCCATTTGATCGAATGATCGACAATTTAAATGTATTAGAGAAATGCAATTGTCAGGACGAGGAGACACTCAAATTTGCTTATGCGAGAGCGCTGATGTATTTATGTGGTGCTATTGTAGAGTCTGATTATGCCGGAAAAGAACAGCTATTTTATAAAAAAGCTAAGGAAATGCTCGACAAGATCAATCCTGCAGTAATCAAAGATGATTTCAATGCTCGTGACAGGAAGAACTATTTACAGTATAAATCACCGTTGAATAATTTATATGAAAATAGAAAAAAAAAAGTTTTAATTTATAACTGGGTTCCATTTGATAATCCCAACAAGATTGGCGGAGGAGTTACGATATATTGTAAAAAATTTGATTCAGTCGATCATCGATAACCGCCCAGATGTGGATGTTTATTTTTTGAGCTGTGGTTGGGCATATGACATTTCAAAAAAGGAATGTTATGTGCGTAGAATAGACAATATATTTGGAGAACGTTGTAAAACTTATGAGATAGTGAATTCTCCGGTTCCGGCTCCACAGGATATGTTGTTTGGAAATCCATCAGTAGCATTTGAAAATAAAATGTTAAAAAAACTTTTGATAAATTTTTGAAGAAATATGATGAAGTCCAGGTGATTCATTTCAATAATATGGAAGGATTATCATTGGATGTGTTTGACTTGAAAGAAGAGTATCCGAATACAAAGTTCATCTTTTCGCTGCACAATTATGTGCCAATCTGCATGACAGGATTTTATTATAATCGCTATCAGCATGTCAATTGTGTTCCAGAATGTACGGCGGAAGATTGTGATAAATGTATTGATCGGTCACATATGAGGAATTATGCAAACGAAATGTTAGAGCGTGGACGGGTTAATCCGGAAGGGGGATTCGAAAAAGCTGATGAATATGAATGGAGTGATAAATTTGGCTTTGATCGACTGAGTATCAAAAAAGATGCAAAACAATTCATAGAATTTAAGAACAGAGCCGTGGAAGCATTAAATAAAAATATGGACAGTATTTTAGCCGTTTCGCAGCGAGTGTTGGATCTTGCAGTTGAAAATCATATTGAGAAAGAAAAACTGATACTTAGTTACATAGGTACGAGAGTTGCTGAATTCCAGATCGGACATTCAAATTGTGAAATTGGAGATTATTTCAAAATTGGTTATTTGGGCTCCAATCTTGAATATGAAGAAAAAAGGATATCCGTTTTTATTGGATGCGTTAGAGGAGATGGATTCGTCATATGCTGCAAAAATCGAATTGGTATTGACAACGACAACTCGTGATAAAGATGCATATATTCAAAAGAAATTAAAAAGTTCCATAAAGTAAAGATTATTCATGGCTATAGCCACGCTGATTTACATAATATTCTTACTGGAGTAAACCTTGGAGTGATACCGGCACTTTGGGAGGATAATTTGCCGCAGGTGGCCATTGAAATGGTGGCATTTGGTGTGCCAATTCTGTCAAGTAGTGCAGGAGTAGCCTCTGAATTAACTCGATCAGACGCATTTCGGTTTAATGTCGGAGACACAGGGGATTTTCTGAAAAAAATATATGCGATTGTTGATCAGGAGGTTTCACTGGATGAGTTCTGGAAAAATCATAGTGGTTTGTGTACGAACCAGGAACATTACGAGCAAATAGAAAAAGTCTATGCTTTAGGCAAGGTGAATAATATTTCTCTTTCTGGAAAAGAAGTGTCGGAGATTTTGGAAGAAAAGGACTTTTTATATCAGCATTTTGTCGAAGATGATGTTGATGTATATAGAAAGAAAATCGAGAGGTTGAGCACGGAACTGGAAGAAGTACGTAAGCAGAGAGATGATTTGGGATGGCGATTAAGTGAAACCCGGAAATCCAAGAGCTATAAATTAGCGATGACAATGACGGCTATTCCTAGAAAGTTGAAGAGATAAGGGAGAAAGGTTTATACATGGAGGAAGTAAGGGAGTATTTAAAAAAAGTAGATGACATTGATACATATATAAATATATTATACAAAATAAAAGATCATGTGATAATTGTACTTTCGGTAAAAGATACGCCAGGCAGTAATATGTCAGAAGAAGTCCTAAATAAAATAAAGGGAATGGGGTTTTCTAACTTTTCCAAGGAATTGTGGAGAATGTATGCAGGAATACTCTATAATGGTGAGCCTGTATTAGACAGTCAATCTAATACAGTAGAAGAAAAACGTAGAGGCGCGTATTGAAGTTGGTAATACAAAAAATATCTGTATTGAGTGCGGCATGGCGTAATGGTAATAGAACGTCTATTTTGATAAACAATATTGATTATGCATGTAATCGGAGGGGAGTAAATATTGTTGTATATGATACAGCAACAGATGCACCCATTGACTCTATTTTTTATGATTCACACGGGGAAACACCGTTCTTTTCCAGAGATAAAAGAATCCTTGAGAAACAGCGTTGGTTAGAAAATAAACAAGTATATGATGTGTGTGTGGTTGGATTTTGGTATGGAGCCAATTATGGTTCTATTTTAAAATGGCTATGCTACATACCGAATTTTAAAAAATCTTGGCAAGAGCGTAATTTTGCTAGGAAAGCCTAATTATGAAACAGATGACATGGAACTCAGAGCGTGGACACATAATATGAAATTTATGAATAGTGTGTATTCTAAAGATGAAATTGTTCCACGAATGAGCTTTGATGATATGAGCTTGATAAATAAACATGCATATACATTTTTAGCAGGATCGGATCAGATTTGGAATTACGATATTTCTTTTTCTGGCTGTATGTATTTACCGTTTGTAAAGGAGGAAAAAAAAGAATAAGCTTTTGTTCTTCTTTTGAAGTATAAACGATCACGTACCAAATGAAAGACAGAAGTTTGTGTCAGAAGAATTTCATAAATATGATGCTATCTCGGTACGAGAGGAGTTTGGAAAAGAAATTTTAAAAAATAAATATAGTATAGATGCAAAAAGTACTGTTAGAACCCGTTTTTGACATTGAAAAAGAGATATACTATGAACTGATAGAACAAGCTACATTTTATGAAAATGAACCATATATAATTGCATATATATTAGATCCGAATGATGAAAAATTAGCGGCTATAAATAAAATTGGATATTGCATGGGATGTAAGGTTATAACAATACCAGACGGATACTATACAATTATAAAGAGTTCATGGGATAAGTATCAAAGAAAAGGCGAGTTCCCAAATGTACAAGTTAATATGGATGTAACAGATTTTCTAAAAGCATTTTCTAATGCGCAGTTTGTGGTGACAGATAGTTTTCACGGCACCTGTTTTTCTATTATTTTTGAAAAAAAAAATTTATTTCTGTTTGCAATAATGTGAGGGGCGCAGAGAGATTTGATGATATTCTAGGGCGGTTTAATTTGGTAGATCGTCTGGTTCGTGACATAGGAAAGTTTCAATGGAATGATAATTATTTAGCTGATATTGATTATGAGTCTATTAATAAGGTAATTGAGCGTGGAAGAAATGAGGCGGTTGAGTGGTTAAGTAAGGCGGTAAATATTAATAAATGTAATTTGTCCGTAAAAAGGACTGTAAATTTCAATGAATGTATAGGTTGTGCAGCATGTGCTAATATTTGTCCGAAGAATGCGATAGAAAAACAGATAAGTATGGATATTATATACCTAAAGTTCTAGCTGAAAAGTGCATTAATTGTGGTGTATGTACAAAAGTATGTCCTACTTTAAGTATTCGGAAAAATTACAATAACGTCCCAAAACTATATGAATTTCAGTCAAAGAATAGAGAAGTATTATATGCGAGTTCGTCGGGAGGTATTTTTACGACATTGGCGGAAAAGATATTTGATAAAAATGGGGTGATTTATGGTGCAGCATGGGATGACAATTTTTATGTGAAGCATACTAAAATTGAAAGCATCGCTGAAATCGAAAAACTTCAAAAATCTAAATATCTTCAGAGCTTTATTGGCGAAAATACATTTAAGGATATAAAAATTTATTTACAAGAGGGAAGACTTGTTATGTTTACCGGATGTCCATGCCAAGTTGCTGGTTTAAGGAATTTTTTGGGCAGGGAATATGACAATTTAGTGTTAATAGATATTTTTTGTGGAGGTGCACCATCTGCGAAATTTTTTCCAAAAATATTTGAAAGATGATGTATCAAATAGAATTGTAAAATATGAATTTCGGTCAAAACAATATGGCTGGAATTGTGTGTGTGAAGAAATAACTTTGGATAATGGAGAGAAAGAAATTCGTCATGGAAAACAGTGTGATGAATATCAGAGAGTATATCATGATCATACTATGTGTGCTCAACACTGTGAACATTGTAAGTATCAAGCATTTCCTAGATTGGGAGACATTACAATAGGGGATTTTTGGTGGATTGATAAACATGATAATTTAATAAATACCAAAAATGGTGTATCGGCAGTACTTATTAATAATAATAAAGGCAATGAATGGTTTAATAGAATTTTAGATGGCGAGGGGGTAAAGAAAGAAGCACCGCTAGAGTGGTTAGGCGGAAATGGAAATTATAAAGGAAATTGGGCAGGAACTAAAAGGGATTTATTTTATGAAATGATTTTGAAAAAAAAGGATTTCATGAAGCAGCGGATTATGCCTTGAAACCCAATCATGGTAATTATAGAAATATTTACGATTACAATGATACATTACTGCAATATGACAGAGCTTCATATCAATTTACATATGATCCAATGTGGTGGGAGCAACATGTTATAGATGGGTGTTTGACTTTGATTGTAAAACCTGGTGCAAGTAAACCGGGTAGATATGCAGTTATGCAATTGGGAAAAGAGTTAGAAAAGAAATATCATTATAGATTTTCTGTTAGGTATAAGATTAAATCTGATTCCGATGTAATTAATTTTCATATAAAAAGATTCTGGTAGTTCGTTATATCAAATTATATTGAGTGATAGCATTAAAGGAAAAAATAATGGATTGGAATGGATAGAAAAGTCTGTTGAATTTGTGCCAAAGTCAAATTTTTATGACGAGTTTATGATTGGGGCATCTCAAGTAAGTGGAAATAATAATTATATTTCATTTGCCTATATCAGTATTGTAAAAATAAGGTGATTAAAAATGTACCAAATGTTTATGATGTTTATGATGTTTCTGAGAGAAAGGAGTAAAAAACAAAAAGCTTCGTAAACTAAAAGCTGAAAAAAAAATCGGGTTAAGTGACAAACAAACGAAAAACTCCAATATAGGTTACTTAAGGAGGAGAAAATGGCTAAGCAATTTACACATTATGATATATATAGTGATTTTGTGTCCGTCGGATATGGTAGAAGAACGTTTGACGGTACAAGAAGCGGTAGAAGCATTGGATACTCCATCGGTTGAAGAATGGTTATATTATATAAAGAATTGTAAGTTTTTTGTTGGAGATTCATTTCATGGATTATGTTTTTCTCTTATTTTTAATAAGCCATTTTTGATAACCGTTAATTCTAATGTGAGCGGCTTACAAAGATTTACGACATTGTTGAAGATGATTGTTTTAGAGGATAGATTATTTTTTACAGATAAAGATGATGTTCGGAAAATAGATGAAATAGTCCGACAATACATTGATTACCAAATGGTTAATCGAATTATTAAAGGTTATGCTAAGGATTCATACGAGTGGCTTTTTAATGCAATAAAGAGCAAAAAAAAAGGTATGAGATTACGGCATTTGATATTTTATTAAAGCAGTTACAAGAAAGAGTTAACAAACTTGAAGAATGAGAAGTACTTAGTTGAAAGTTTTTCTTGTGTAATTGCAATTGATTTGATTATTTACGATACGCATGAACAGCAAGATTATTTTCGGAGAATTAAGATGTAAAGCATAGAAAAATTAGTAACAGTATCACGTAGTGACTTGATGCAACACTTAAGAAGAGGAGAGGTTAAAATGCAGGTACAAAAGATTTTTCTCATTACACCATTAGGAAACAAATACTCAGATGCACGAAAACATGCGGATAGAATGTGGAATGAGGTTTTTGTTCCAGTGTCCGAAAAAATATCTACAAAAGATTTGAAAGTTGAGTTCGAGCGAAGCGACTTGATGGATGAAGGAAGTAATTCAAGAGTAAAGAAAATAATGGAACTAATAAGGGAGTCAAGTGGATGCATAGTGGATTTATACACAATAGGTAATCTGAATGTTATGTATGAAGTTGGTTTGGCTCATTCTCAAGGTAAGCGTGTTTTTTTTCTGAGATCTGATAAGATTGAAGAAAATGAAATACCATCTGACATAAGGTATTATGCAGAATACTATTATACCTACAATCTTGATGTTTTTAGAGGAAATGCATCATCTGATGAAGTTGGTAATATTCAAAAAGAAATTATGGACGTGGCTATTGCAATGGTTTCTTCTAATACAAAGTATACATTATATAGACCATGCTTTTTACGAACCAACAAATCTTTATGTAGAGAATTTGTTGGAAGGAATCAATCGCAGAATTACAAATATTGAATCATTAGTAAAGGATTTTGGATCGTCAAGTGAAGATAAAAGGACGTTAGCTCAATATATAATTGGGGAGAACGATGCATTTGATGCGTTGACGGAGGCTGAAAGTCAAATATTTCTGTTAAAACAACTAGATTCTCACCATATTCGGTTGTTGGAAGACAGAATGTCTTTTTTAGTGCTATCAATAATTTGATGACTAATGAGGTTACTCCAGATAAAGTGGAGCGTATTATAACCGCAAATAATAATGAAAAATTTGATGAGATTGCCAAATTGATGGTTAATAATGCGGGAAAAGATTTTGATATTTACATTTCAAGAATAGAATATAGTTTTGAAATGGTGGTTATTGATGATGAGATTGTTTTCATACATTTTAGAAAATACAATCAGCAAGAAAAAGAGAAGAGAAATGCTTCGCCTACGCTTATTTCAGCTACATTGCGCATTGAAAAGAGAATTATAGCGAATGAATTTTCAACAATTTTTGACAGTATTAAAAGTAGTAAGAAAGATATGCTTGCAGTGATTCGGTGCAAGGATATTACTACTGAAAATTTGAGTGAAAAAATAAGAAAATATAAACGCCTTTTTGAAGAAGCGGTAAAAGAATATCAAATGTCACAAGGTGTGCTTGAAGATAGTAATATTCCTTTGTCAAAAAAATGATAAATAGTAGTATTGTATAAAAAGATTCAAAGGTGATCAATATGGAAAATTCATTACATATATTCAATGCACTGATTCCGCTTCGCTACTATACCTATGATCTGCATAGCGAAAAAAGACTCGGAATATGTGATGGGAATAAAGCAGGATGTTGATTGGAATGTGGCACGAATGGTGGAGAAACCGATTCCTGAAACCAATCAAATATTCAGAAAAGAGGAGCTTGTTCATATCCATTTGTTTTGTGAAAACGATGCGGAACATGAAGAGATACCGGCGGATTTTTTCAAGGTGGAGATTACAAATATTGTTGCATCGGATCAGGATGAAGCTCGTGTATTTGTGAAACCTTATTTATATAGGATATGTCGGACTTAAGCTTTTTCCTGAGTCAGAATAATTGCAATAAGCATAGTTATCAGCCTCGGGTGGAGACAGATGTGGAACATGCTGTATGGAAAAAGTTCGGTTTATGAACCATTTGAAGAGCTTCTTCAGAAGAAAGATGATTCTGTTGAAACAACCGTGGTAGATGGGAAGAAGTATCAGGTCATTACCATTGAATCAGCACCGATTGTTATGTCTACAAGTTTATATACCAAAATCTATGGAAAAATGCCGACGAATGACTTTTTGTTATATGTGGAATGTGACGATACGGACTTGAATTATATGTTGGATGAGTTATCTGGCATTAGGGCAAGAAAACCGATATAGCAAGTTCTTTCATTTATTTTCGATTATTGAATTTGTTGAGAAGCGGGATCGTGTTTGTGGTGCACTAAAACAGACTCTCGGAAATTTGACGGATATCGGAAGAAAAGAGAAGCTGGTTCATATTTTGCATCAGATGGGAATTCGTGATATTAAGAATTGCGGATCAACCATATATGAATATTGATCTTGCAGTTACGCAATTGATGTATCTTTGTGAACAGATCATTATCGAGCAAATGAAACCGACACATTAAATAATGGTTTGGCGTCGGTTAAAATATTAAGAAGGAGAAAATGAAAATGTACGATTATTTAGTAGTAGGATCAGGCTTATTTGGCGCGGTGTTTGCACGCCAGGCAACCGATGCAGGAAAGAAGGTTCTTGTTATTGATAAACGACCAAATGTTGCGGGAAATGTTTACACCGAGAAAGTGGAAGGTATCAATTTCCACAAATATGGGGCGCACATTTTTCACACCAATAATACGGAAGTGTGGAATTATGTGAACCGTTTTGCAACATTTAACCGTTTTACAAATTCACCGGTTGCTAATTATAAGGGTGAGTTGTATTCAATGCCTTTTAACATGTATACGTTTAACAAGATGTGGGGAGTCGTGACTCCGGAGGAAGCGGCAGCAAAGATTGAGGAGCAGAAGAAAGAGATTACCGGAGAACCACGGAATCTGGAAGAACAGGCGATTTCGTTGGTTGGTCGGGATATTTATGAAAAACTGGTAAAGGGATATACGGAAAAGCAATGGGGACGCGACTGTAAGGAACTTCCGGCGTTCATCATTAAGAGGCTTCCAGTGCGTCTTACATTTGATAATAATTATTTCAATGCATTGTATCAGGGGATTCCAATTGGAGGGTACACGAAGCTGGTGGAAAATCTGCTTGATGGAATTGAAGTGCAGTTGAATGTAGATTATTTGGTAGACCGGGCAAAGTTGGATGCCATCGCTGAGAATGTAGTATACACTGGAGCCATTGATGCATTTTTTTAATTATTCGCTTGGCAATCTGGAGTATCGTTCCGTTCGTTTTGAAAATGAAGTTCTGGATATTCCGAATTTTCAAGGAAATGCAGCAGTAAATTATACGGATCGGGAGACGCCTTGGACAAGAATCATTGAACACAAGTGGTTCGAGTTTGGAAAAGATGAGAATGGAAATGATCTCCCTAAGACAATTATCAGTCGGGAATATTCTTCGGAATGGAAGCCGGGGGACGAGCCGTATTATCCGGTAAATGATGAGAAAAATGGAGCACTTTATAAGGAATACCGGGCATTGGCGGATCAAGAAGGGAAGGTTATTTTCGGAGGCCGTCTCGGTGAGTATAAATACTATGACATGGATGCGGTGATTGCAAGTGCGTTGGAGTGCGCGAAGCGGAATTGAGGTAGAAACGAAAAATCCCGTTCCAATGTGGAACGGGGATTTAAAGGTGATGACTCATGCCATGCACTGAAAATCTGCCAAAATAATCAATAAAAAATTGGACGACATACAAAACTATGTTATAATTCTATTGGATGAAAGTACAGAAATCTGCCAAAATAATCAATAGAAGAAAGCGCAATGTATGGAAATTAAGAGAAATATATATTTGAATAAGCTCATCAGCAAGAAACACAACGGATTGATTAAGGTGGTAACCGGCATTCGGCGCTGCGGAAAAATCATATTTGCTTTTTAATCTGTTTAAAAAGCATCTGCTGGCGGAAGGAGTGGATACACGACATATTATAGAAATTGCCTTTGACTCTTTTGAAAATAAGAAATTTCGTGATCCGGAGGTTTTGTATCCTTATATGAAAGAACAGATGCAGGATGAGGATATGTATTATGTTCTGTTGGATGAGGTTCAGCTTCTAGATGAATTTGAAGCTGTGCTTAACAGTCTGATCCGAATGAAAAATGTGGATATTTATGTGACAGGAAGTAATGCGCATTTTCTTTCAAAAAGATGTAATTACGGAATTTCGCGGCAGGGGGGATGAAGTTCATATGTACCCGCTCAGTTTCGCAGAGTTTATGTCTGTTTATCCTGGGACAAAGGAAAATGGCTGGCGGGAGTATGTGGTATATGGAGGGCTTCCACTTGTCCTGAATTTTAAAACACCGGAAGAAAAAAAATTACATTTTTAAAGGCTCTGTTCGAGGAAACTTATATTTCAGATATTGTAGGCAGACATAAAATCCGGAACCGTGCGGAATTGGAGGAACTTTTAAATATTCTTTCTTCTGCCATCGGTTCACTCACAAATCCGACAAAGCTGTCAGCGACATTTAAGAGTATGAAGCAGAAGAGTATCAGTGCCGGTACAATCAAAAATTACATTGATTATCTGTGTGATTCTTTTTTGATTGACAGCGCGATGCGGTATGATATCAAGTGGAAAAAATATATTGATACACCGATAAAATATTATTTTACGGATATGGGACTTCGCAATGCACGGCTCAATTTCCGCCAGTTGGAAGAAACGCATGCCATGGAAAATGTTATTTTTAACGAATTAAAGCTTCGGGGATTCAATGTAGATGTGGGAGTTATTGAAATTAACAGTACCAATGAAAAGGGAAACAGTGTGCGTAAGCAGCTGGAAATTGATTTTGTCTGTAACAAGGGCTCCAGACGTTATTATATTCAGTCGGCTTATGCGATGCCTGACCAGGTCAAGATGGAGCAGGAGCAGCGTTCTTTGATGTTGACAGGGGATGCCTTCAAAAAAATAATCATTACGAAGGATGCGCCGGAATCCTACTATAATGAGGATGGGGTTCTTGTTATGAATATCTTTGATTTTCTGCTTGATGAGAATATGCTCAATTATTGATATATAAACTATGAAAAAGTTTCAGAGGCAGTGATCATGAAAAACGAAGTGAAAATTGCACTAAATATCTGCACGTACCAGAGAGAAGAATATATTTATAGAAATTTATCATTATTGCAGTCCTCTTATTTTTTTGATTGGAGAAAAACAGAGTATTATGGGAAACTGCATATTTTTATTGTGGATAATGCGCGGCAGTTAAAGATCAGAGAAGATGATTATACACATCTTGTGTACAATAAAAATACGGGTGGATCGGGAGGATTTCAGAGAGGAATTGAAGAAATCCGGAAACAGGAAGGGTTCACGCATGTAATTTTTATGGATGATGATGTCGTATTTGATATCAATAGTTTTTATCTGTTGTTTGATTTTCTCATTCAGGTGGATGAAGAAAACAGGGATCGTCCAGTGGCAGGACGTATGTTTTGCATGGACAGACCAAATATTCAATATACAGCGGCGGAGAAGTGGAATGGTGGAAATATTTCACATGTGGAATTTTTGCGTGATGTGCGCAAAAGCGGTTATGCACCGGGGAAAGTTGTATATGACGCGGATGCAGATTACGGCGGCTGGTGGTTTTGTTGCTTTCCGATGCAATTTGTACTGCACAATGATGTGCTCCCATTCTTTATACATTGTGATGATGTGGAGTACGGGCTGCGATGTGGCAGAAAGCCGATTATTATAGAAGGTGTGCAGGTCTGGCATGAGACATATGATAAGCGGATGACACCACTTATGCAGTATTATGATACGAGAAACCCTCTGTTCGTGAATCAGATACATGGATTTTTGCCGGAGACAGAGCTGGTGATGGAAGCATGGAAACAAAAGATTACGGCATATCATGTGCGGAAGGACTGGCTCACAGAATATTATGTGATTCTGGCTATGAATGATTTTTTTGAAAGGAATGCGTTGGTTGAAACGTATTGATGCAGAGCGGTATCATAGGAAGCTGCAGCGGGCTAGAAGCAGCAAATTAAAGAATGCAGTATGCTGGAGAGTGGTTACTTTAAAATTCAGAATAAAAAAGTTTATTAAAGTAAAAAAGGTATAATAAAACAACTGCCCCGGTTAATCGGAGCAGTTGTCTAATAATATTTAGAGGTTGCCATATCTGCGTTTGTACTCTGCTAATTCAGCAAGTTTGGCATCCTGGTCAGCGAGTTTGGCATCCTGGTCAGCGAGTTTGGCATCCTGATCAGCAAGTTTAGCATCCTTTTGAGCACAAGCTCTTTTGAGTGCATCGCGTTCATGGATAACCTCAAATAATTCATCGGTTGGAAGTTTCAGTACAGGTTCTGTCATGTTATACACCTCCTGACATAAATTTCTGTTACGGTAAGAAATGCGGAGCATGGACTTTTGCAAAAGCATTAAAATAAGTTTTTTGTCAGTTTCCGTTAAAAATCCCTCTGCAATTTCCTGATCTAAGATAAGTATAGTTTCCCGAAAAAAAAAAGAAGTCAATTCTTCTTTGGATTTCTGAACCTTTTTTCGAGGTTATGTTGTTTTTCCGGGGATTTTACTGACCGAAGCTTGCGGTCAGAAGGAATCTGACGGCGAAACCGGATGGGAAGAAATGGAATAAGCAGACACAGATGTTTTTCTCTGATTTCTTCAAGTGTATAGGACTGCACTTTTACGGTTGGAACACGGTATGCGTGTGTACTGCCATCCTGAAATTTAAGCTGGCAGTCTAAGTAATCAGGAATTTTCGTTGTTCCCTGTAAAAAGAGAACTGCTGATTTGGGAAATTCCAGAACCAACTGTGTGTTTTTGGTATCCGACCGAAAGGCTAAAGCAGCATGAAGATCGTATTCCAGCATGCGGATAGTAATCTGACCGTCATATGTAATTTCGCATTCAAAATGGTAAAGATCGGAGTTGTTTACCTGAAAGGTCAGATCTGCTTTAATGATGGAAATTTCTTTCGTATCGGAGCGTTCTACGGAGTATTCGGTAGAGAGTGGAACGATGGTGGAATCCTGCGGGTATTTTTTTCCCGTAGACTTCATAGATGAGAGGAAACAGGAGCTTGGGAGAACTGTAAGTTGCTTTCTTAATGATTAGATCCCAAAGCTGTGTCTCCGTTGAAATTTCATCTGGTAATCCGTTGTTACGGATAATTTCTTCAATCTCTTTCGAGTGAAGCTGATAAGTATGGCGTGTATTTGCCATGTAATATCCTCCTATATAGTTGTGTTTTTTTGTTAGGGAAAATAAAAAGACCGTTGTTTTTACAATACTGAAAAAAGCAATACAAAAATACAAATGGGATGCATGTATCATAACATAAGACTGGTGTAGAGACAATGGTTGTTTTATAAATATCAAACAAAACAAACTTTCAAAATAGATTACAATAATAATTGAAAAAGGAATTTAACATATGAGAAGTGAAGTATACAATTTTCTGGTAAACAAGCATCCGGGGATTTGTTATCGGTATCATAAAAGTACACATGATGGGGCGGCAGGTATACAAAAAATAATTTCATGGATATATTTACTGTGGCTGAATTTAGCATACTATGTATTTTTCTGCCATTTTCTGGGGAAAACTCCAGAAGTTGATTTTTATGAAAAAAAGCGATTATCTTTTAAAAATCAGTGAATCTGAAGCGTATCAAAAAAAGAAACGCTAATTCTTTCGGTAGATGAATTTACAGAAAAAATTAAAAAATATGATATTATATCGTTTGATATTTTTGATACATTGATTTTTCGACCAATGGCACTTCCGACCGATGTATTTTACATGATAGGAGAGCGTTTGGATTTACTTGACTTTAAAAATGTGCGTGTTTGGGCAGAGTGGGATGCCCGCATGAAGTGCAAGCAAAGAAACGGACACATGGAAGTGACACTACAGGATATCTGGGAAAATCTGGCGGAAGATACCGGACTGGATGCCATGGAGGGGATGCAGTTGGAGTGCGAAATCGAGGAAAAACTCTGCTATGCAAATCCGTATATGCTGCAGGTATGGAAACGTCTGCAAGAACTGGAGAAGCGCGTGATCATTGTTTCTGATATGTATCTTCCGCGTGCTTGTATTGAAAAAATATTGCAGAATGCCGGATATACGGGAGCGGAGCGTATCTATATTTCCAGTGAATATGGGGAAAATAAAGCAGGGGGGGATCTGTTCCACCGCGTGCTTCGGGATTTTTCTGGTAATCGTATCGTACATATTGGAGATAATCCGCACAGTGATCATAAAATGGCACAGAAATGCGGACTTGCTATCATGCCCTATCAGAATGTAAATAAAAATGTGTTACTGTACCGTCCGATGGATATGTCATCCATGATCGGCGGGGCATACCGTGGGCTGGTATCGAATCATTTGTATAATGGTACAGAAAAAATTCAGCATGGAATACGAGTATGGATATGTGTACGGCGGGTTGTTTGTTGTGGGGTACTGCCATTTTATTCATGCGTATTACGAGCAGCATCATCTGGATCAAGTACTGTTTCTCGCGCGGGATGGAGATATTCTTCGCAGGGTTTATCAGAAGTTATATCCGGATGACCGAACCGTATATGTTTACTGGTCCCGCAAGGCTGCTACAAAACTGATGGCAGATGAGGACAAGCACGATTTTTTCCGAAGGTTTATTTATCACAAGGTGAACCAAAAGGTTTCTATCGGGGACGCATTGCGTTCTATGGAACTGGAGAAGTTGATCCCGGAGCTTTCGGCCTGGCCGGAAATCTGGACGGCATGGAAAAAGAAAAACGGCATGAAAGAGAAACAAAAGTTTATTGATTTGCAGGAAAACGATGAGATTACAGATAAGAATGCATACTTGCTTCGGCGGTTTATAGAGGCAAAATGGGATGAAGTGACTGCATGTTATAAGGAACAGCAGCTTGCAGCAGAAACGTATTACAGAGAGATTTTACAGGGATGTAAGCATGTAGCAGCAGTTGATATTGGATGGGCGGGAAGCGGAGCGATTGCACTTTCCCATTTGGTCAATCGGGTATGGGACATGGATTGTAAAATTACAGGAATCGTTGCAGGAACTAATACAGTACATAACGCAGAGCCGGATGCATCAGATCCATTTCTGCAGGATGGCAGGCTTGTGTCATATCTGTATTCCGGACAGATGAATCGGGATCTGCTGAAAAAACATGATCCGAATAAGGACTACAATGTATTCTGGGAATTGTTACTTTCCTCATTGACACCTTCTTTTTTTGGGTTTCATCTGGGCAGATACCATACAAAAAATGAAAGTGTTTATCTGAATGCACTGGATATTACGCTGGAGTTTGGAAAATATGATTACAATCCGGAGGGAATCCGGGAAATCCAGCGGGGGATTTTGGATTTTGCAGAGCAGTATCTGGATCATTTTGGAGCATTCCCCTATATGTTCCGCATTAGTGGAAGGGATGCATATGCGCCAATGCTTGTGGCTGCAAGTTACAATGAACGTTATCTGAAAGAGATGGAGAAAAGATTTCAACTGGAAATTGCGGTGAACTGATGAAGTGTATTAAAAACGCATAAATATTGAGATTAAAATGAAACTTTTTTGCACATTTTTCTTGAAAAAGGTTTTACTTATTGTTAAAATATGTTATAGTTAAGTAACAAAGTTGTAACAAATTGGAGGAAGTGCATTGAAGTTTAAGTTTACATGGGGCAGAAAGCTGATCGCAGGTATTTTGCTGGCGGCAGTTGTAGTAGGGGGTACTGCAGCACCGGCAGAAGCAGCATCGAAGAATCATACCGCGGTTGTGGCACAGGATAATTACCGGAAAACATTGTGTAAGGGATTTTTGGGAAAGAGTTATGGCAGTGTGGTTGATGGAATCCGCTGTGACTGCAGTGGATACACACGGGCAGCCCTGAATCGTCTGGAGAGTAAGGGACGGAAAGGGACTGCACTGAAAAATGTCAGTGTTGGAGCACATTGTACCAGAGACTGGGTAAGCGGATCGAGTATTTCGTATACAACAGGGGTTGCAACAAAGGGTGCGATTCAGTGGAATTCCGGCACAAAGAAGTCTATTGGAAGAAAAAGCAGTGGGAAAAAAGCCTTTCCCAGTTGGAACTTGGAGATGTAGTTGTTTATGGAAAGGGTGGTTCTTCCTCCCATATAGCCATATATTTCGGAGAATTTTCTTCAATGGAAGCGGTAAAGGATTATCTGGAAGATATTGGGGTTTATGAGAAAGGAACGATTAAGAGATCTGCAGGAGATAAGTACAGTTACAGTGGCCGCACGATTGTGCATAAGTATGGAAACAGTAGGTACTGGCGGATTCATTCTACATGCAGCGGAATTATGATTGACAATGATATTGCAGGAACCAGCAGATACACATCTTCCTTTGGTCAGTGGAAATGGACCTTTTTGATACGGGAATTGAAGTAGAATAAAAGAACAGATAAAAAGCCCTGCGTTTTCGGAATTTCCGAAAGCGCAGGGCTTTTTTATATGTGCAGATACTTAATCCACCAGTTTATCCAGTTCTTTGATGTATTCGGTTTCGCTTGAGAACTGATGGTTTGCTTTCTTGGCATACAGACCGACCGCTGTCTGGGATTTCTTGATTGCCTGCATGGTTCCGGCTCCGGCGACGCATCCGCCCGGACAAGCCATGCCTTCGAGCAGATAACCCGGATATTTGCCTAATGTGGCAAGCTTTAAAAGCTGACGGCATTCCTTTAATCCTTCGGCATTTGCCACCTTGATCTCCTGTTCCGGATGATCCCGTTTGATGACATCTACGACAGCCTGTGCAACGCCACCGGCAACGGCAAAGTTTCTTCCGTCGGTGGAAGCGTCACTTACACCATCCGGATCTTCTTCCATGTTTTCCAGATCCACATGTTTTGCATCAAAAATACCGGCCATTTCTTCAAAGGTGAGCACGAAATCTACTTCACTGCGGACGCTGCGGCGCATTGCTTCGAGTTTTTTAGCCGCACATGGTCCAATAAAGACAACCTTCGCATTTGGGTTATGCTTTTTGATAAGACGTGCAGTTAATGTCATCGGAGTCAGTGCCATGGAAATACAGTTGGCGTGATCCGGGAATAATTTCTTTGCCATGACAGACCATGCCGGACAGCAGGAAGTTGCCATGAATGGAAGTTCATCCGGCACTTCTTTTAAGAAATCTTCTGCTTCCTGCTTTGCACACAGATCCGCACCGATTGCTACCTCAAAAACGTCTGCAAACCCGAGTTCTTTCATGGCAGCACGCAGCTTGCCAGGGGTAACCTTTGGTCCGAACTGTCCTACGAATGCAGGTGCTACTGCTGCGTATACCTTTTCACCGGACTGGATGGCACGGATTGTCTGGAAAATCTGGGATTTGTCAGCAATGGCACCGAACGGGCAGTTTACCAGACACTGACCGCAGGAAACACACTTGTCATAATCGATATTGGCTTTGCCGTTTTCATCTGAAGTAATGGCATCCATACCGCACGCTTTGGCACATGGACGTTCCTGAATGATAATGGCGTTATAGGAGCAGACACTTGCACAGCGGCCGCACTTGATACATTTCTCCTGGTCAATGATAGATCTGCCGGTGGTACGGTCTAAGGAAACAGCTCCTTTCGGGCATACTTCCATGCAGGGATGTGCCAGACATCCCTGACAGCCGTCTGTTACATGCACACGTTTTGTGGGACAGGCATTGCAGGCAAATTTAATGACATTAATGAGAGGCGGAGTATAGTAAGTTTCTGCCTGGTCAGCAGCTTCAATGCCATCTGATACCGGGGCATGCTCTGCAGCACTGCGGTTTGGCAGACCCATTGCCAGACGCAGGCGTTCGCCTACAATTGCACGCTCCAAAAATACATCGTTTCTGAAATTTCCGGTTTCTCCCGGAATAATCTTATATGGAAGTTCTTCCATACGTTCCTTTACAGGCCATTCGGTATGATAAGCCATACGGGCTACTTCTGTAAAAATTTTGTGACGGATTTCCTGAATTCGGGTTTCGACGCCTCTCATGATAATTCCTCCTTGTGTTTGTAATGGATAATTGTAAAATAAAATTTTCTGCATTTCTATAAGATAATACCAAGAAACTCACAGAAAAACCTGTTTTGTCATATTCCGGGGATATTGTAGCAAATAATACACATACTCTCAATAAGTATGCTGTTCTTTTTTTTACAAAACATAATAGGCTTTTGACATGGTGTGAAACAATTGTACTGTAAACTGCTAGGTAGAAAGGACCGGGAGGGGGGACACCAATGGCAACCCGGCGATTTCTCCTGCATTTTAGAGGCTGTTGGAATTTTTTCAATTTTCAGCAAGCCTCGTACATGGATGTACGAGGCAGGTGGTCACTGAGCCCGGAAGGCGAATGACCACCGGTTGCGTCCGCCTGATAATAATTGAAATAAAAATTCCTACAGCCTCTTAATTGCAAGGAGCATGAGCCGGATTGCCATTGGTGTCCCCCCTCCCCTGTCCTTTCGAGCCATAGCCGCCTTGTTCAATAACATGACATTATGCACAAAATCCCAGTTCTGTTTTTGTGAATGATTTTGACGGAAAGTGATTGACGATGACAGAAAATGTAACTATAATAAGAACCGTCAAATGAACGATTTTGAAAGATTGTGAACGAAAAAGAAAACAAAGGAGTGAGGCATATGCTTGCAGAAGAACGATTTTCAAGGATACTGTCCATAATAGAAGCGGAGGGAAGTGCCACAATACAGGAACTTATGACTGCACTTGACGCTTCAGAATCAACCGTCCGCCGGGACTTAATCACAATGGATGAGAATGGTCTTCTGACCAAGGTGCATGGCGGTGCAATCGCCAGACGGCCGAGTGTGAGTACACATGATGAGGATGTCAGAAACCGTAAGACGATGAATGCGGAACAAAAGAATGCAATTGCAAAGTATGCAGCATCCCTCATCCGCCCGGATGATTTTGTTTATCTGGATGCCGGAACATCCACCGAGGCGATGATCCCTTTTATTAAGGAGACGCAGGCGGTGTTTGTGACAAATGCCATCAGCCATGCAAAGCTTCTGGCGGAAAAGGGCTGCCGTGTTTATCTGCTGGGAGGCGAATTCAAATCCCAGACAGAGGCGATCGTCGGGGAGGAAGCCATGGAGATGCTTTCCAAGTATAACTTTACCAAAGGATTCTGGGGAACGAACGGAATCAGCGTCAGCAAAGGATATTCCACCCCGGAGATCAAGGAAGCCATGGTAAAGAAATATTCCATGAAGAATTGCAAACGCTGCTATATTCTGGCAGATGCCAGCAAGTTTGACCAGCTTTCCAGTGTGAAATTTGCTGATTTTGAACAGGCAACCATTTTAACAACGGAGCTGCACAAGCCGGCACTTAAAAAATATAAAAATATTGTGGAGGTGAAAGAATGATCTATACCGTAACATTTAACCCATCCATTGATTACATTGTAAATGTGGACAACTTTATGACCGGTGTGGTCAACCGTACCAGCAAGGAAATTATTTTTTTCCGGGTGGGAAAGGAATCAATGTTTCAATGGTACTGAAAAATCTTGGGGAAGAAAGCACAGCACTTGGATTTATGGCAGGATTTACCGGAGATGCCATCACACGGCTTCTTCAGGAGAAAGGTGTTACCGCAGATTTTATTCACGTTACCGAAGGGTTGTCCCGTATCAACGTAAAACTCCGGGCACAGACCGAGACGGAAATCAACGGACAGGGACCAAAGATTGCATCAGAAGATATTCGGAAGCTTTACGGAAAACTGGATGCATTGCAGGATGGCGATACACTGGTACTTGCCGGAAGCATCCCGGACACAATGCCGGAATCCATGTATATGGATATCATGGAGCATCTGCAGAACAAGAAACTCAATATTGTAGTAGATGCGACCAGAGATCTGCTGATGAATGTACTTGCTTATCATCCGTTTTTGATCAAACCAAACAATCATGAGCTGGGAGAGATTTTCCACACGATAATCAATGATAAGGATGATGTTGTAACATATGCAAAACGCATGCAGGAAAAAGGTGCAAGAAATGTTCTTGTTTCCATGGCAGGTGACGGGGCCGTCCTTGTGACGGAAGACGGTCAGGAGTTCCGGGCAGATGCACCGAAAGGAAAGCTCGTCAATTCGGTAGGCGCCGGAGATTCCATGGTGGCTGGTTTTATATATGGATATTTAAATGGTGGCAGCTATGCAGATGCGTTCCGCTATGGTGTATGTACCGGAAGTGCCAGTGCTTTTTCCGAAGAACTGGCAACAAAAAAGGAAGTACTTGCATTGATGGATGCAAATAAAAAATTATTTTAAGGAGGGTATACTATGAGAATCAGAGATTTGCTTGCAGCCGAGAGCATTGAACTGAACGGTTCTGCAGCCGGAAAACAGGATGTTTTAAACAAAATGGTTGATCTCATGGCAAAAAGCGGAAAAATCCGCGATGTGGAAACTTACCGCAAGGGGGTTTTTGCAAGAGAAGAAGAAGGAACAACCGGAATCGGAGAAGGAATTGCGATCCCACACTGCAAGTCAGATGCTGTGAAAGCACCGGGACTGGCAGCTATGGTAGTAAAGGATGGTGTAGAGTTTGACGCGTTAGATGGAGCACCAGTCAATTTACTGTTTCTGATTGCAGCTCCAAATACCGAGGATAATGTACATCTGGAGGTGCTCAGCAAACTTTCTGTACTTCTGATGGACGAGAATTTTACCAACGGACTGAAAAATGCAAAGACCGTAGACGAATTCTTAAAAGTCATCGATGATGCGGAAAGCGCAAAAGATGAGGACGAAAAAGAAGACGAAACTGGGGCAAAATACAAGGTACTTGCCGTAACCGGATGCCCGACCGGAATCGCACATACTTATATGGCAGCGGAAAGCTTAGAGAAGCATGCAGCTGAGATGGGAATCACGATTAAGGTAGAGACCAGAGGTTCCGGCGGAGCCAAGCATGTGCTTACCGATGAAGAGATCGCAGGAGCGGCCGCAATCATCGTTGCAGCCGACACCAAAGTTCCGATGGACCGCTTCGATGGAAAGAAAGTCATCGAGTGCAAGGTTGCAGACGGCATCAACAAGGCAGAGCAGCTGTTAAACCGTGCCGTGGCCGGGGATGCACCTGTCTACCATGCGGCAGAGGGCAGCAGAAAAGAAGAAAAAGCAGAGGGTGGCTCCACCGCACACATGATTTACACACACCTGATGAGTGGGGTATCCCACATGCTTCCGTTCGTTATTGGCGGCGGCATCATGACAGCGATTGCATTTCTGATCGATACCCTGATGGGCTATGGTGCAACCGGTGGATCGGCATTTGGTTCCTGTACGCCGTTATCGGCATTCTTCAAGTATGCCGGAGGACTGGCAATGGGACTGATGGTTCCGGTGCTTGCAGGTTACATTGCATACTCGATCGCAGACCGGCCGGGACTTGCAGTTGGTTTTACGGGCGGTTTGTTAGCCCGAGTGGTAACGCATTAGTCACCGGTTACAACTGGGCGGATTCCACAACCGGTTTCCAGAAATTTATCGCAGACTTTGCATTCCAGGGTGCTAACGGCGGTAACACCGTTTCCGGTTTCCTTGGCGGAATTTTAGCCGGATTCCTTGCCGGATTTATTGTACTGTTCCTGAAAAAAGCGTTTTCAAAACTGCCGGCTTCCTTAGACGGAATCAAGCCGACTCTGATTTATCCGTTGCTTGGAATTTTAATTATCAGTATTTTAATGTGCTTCATCTTTAACCCATTGATCGGACTGATCAATACCGGACTGAGCAACGGACTGACCGCAATCTCTGATGCGGGATACATCACCGTACTCGGACTGATCCTTGGAGCAATGATGGCGATCGACATGGGTGGTCCAATCAACAAAGCCGCTTATGTATTTGGTACCGGCGTACTGGCAACTGCAAGCCAGATGATTGAAAAAGGTGCACAGCCAGGCGACCCGGCTGTTCAGGCATGTTACATTGCCATGGCAGCGATCATGGTCGGTGGTATGGTTCCTCCGATCGGAATCGCGCTTGCCTGCCAGTTCTTCCCGAAGAAATTTACAAAGGAAGAACGTGGATCTAAGGTATCCAATTTTGTAATGGGTGCTTCCTTCATCACCGAGGGTGCCATTCCATTTGCAGCAGCAGATCCGCTTCACGTAATTCCATGTACTCTTGTGGGTGCCGGAGTTGCAGGATTTTTATCCGCACTGTTTAAGTGTACACTGATGGCTCCACACGGTGGAATCTTCGTATTTGCAACCGTAGGACATCCGCTTTTATACATCCTTGCATGGGCAGTCGGCTCTGTCATTACAGCCGTATTGCTCGGACTGATCAAAAAGGATGTTAAATAAAATTTGTAAACAGTAACATTGGTAAAGAAACAAAAAATTTGAAAAGGAGAATGATCATGAAAGAATTTACTTATACCATCAAAGACGAGCAGGGAATCCACGCAAGACCGGCAGGCGAGCTGGTAAAGGCAGCCGCTGCATATCCATGTAAAGTAACCATCAGTAAGGATGGCAAGGAAGTAGACGCAAAGAGAATCCTCGGAGTTATGGGTCTTGGTGTTAAATGCGGACAGGAAATTGTATTAAAGACGGATGGAGATCAGGAAGAGGAAGCAATCGCAGCACTTGGCAAATTCTTAGAGGAGAAACTGTAAGAAACCGTTCCGGAAACCGTTTACGGAGAATGAATCAGCAAAAGGATGAGGTGACGCTATGACAATTCAGGGTAAAAGCGTATACAGCGGGGTGGCCATCGGCCGCCTTGCCATATACCGCAAATCAGAAAATCAGGTAAAGCGGGAGAAAATCGCAGATACCGCAAAAGAGGTAAAACGGTTGAAGATGCCAAAGATACCGCAAAACAGCAGCTTGCCGGGCTTTATGATAAGGCATTAAAAGAAGTCGGTGAAGTCAATGCAGCAATCTTTGAAGTACATCAGATGATGCTGAATGACCTTGATTATATCGAATCCATCACAAATATGATTGAAGGCCAGCAGGTGAATGCCGAATATGCCGTGGCAACGACCGGAGATACATTTTCCGAGATGTTTGCGGCAATGGATGATGATTATATGCGTGAGCGTGCAGCCGATGTCAGGGATGTGTCAAACCGCGTAGTTTCCATCCTGCAGGGCAACGGAGGAAATGGCCTGAATGCCGATAAGCCGGTGATTTTACTTGCCGATGATCTGGCACCAAGTGAGACCGTACAGCTTGATAAATCGAAGGTGCTTTCCTTTGTCACCCGTCACGGTTCCACCAATTCCCATACCGCGATTCTGGCCCGTACCATGAATATCCCGGCACTGATCGGTGTCGATTTTCCGGAAGATGTCGATGGAAAAATGGGTATCGTCGATGGATACGAGGGTAAGATCATCATTGATCCACCGGTCTCCATTATGGAAGCTTACCAGAAGAAGAAAGCAGAGGATGAAGAGAAAAAGCGTCTGCTGCAGGAACTCAAGGGCAAGGAGAATATCACAAAGGACGGAACAAAGATCAACCTGTATGCAAATATCGGAAGCGTTGGGGATGTGGCATCGGTACTGGCAAATGATGCCGGCGGCATCGGACTGTTCCGAAGCGAATTCCTTTATCTGGAGAGCAGGGATTATCCAACCGAGGAAGAACAGTTTGCAGCATACCGCAAGGTAGCCGAGGCAATGGCAGGAAAGAAAGTCATCATCCGTACCCTGGATATCGGAGCAGACAAGCAGATCGATTATTTCGGACTCGACAAAGAAGAGAATCCGGCAATGGGTTATCGTGCAATCCGTATCTGCCTGGACAGACCAGAAGTATTTAAGACACAGCTTCGTGCACTGTATCGGGCAAGCTATTACGGAACCATCGCCATCATGTTCCCGATGATCATTTCTGTCACAGAGGTACAGACCATAAAGAAGATCATCGAGGAAGTGAAAAAAGAACTGGATGAGGAAAAGATTCCGTACAAGGATGTCGAGCTTGGTATTATGATCGAGACTCCGGCAGCTGTCATGATGTCCGAAGAACTGGCACAGGAAGTGGATTTCTTCTCTGTCGGAACGAATGATCTGACACAGTATACACTGGCGATCGACCGGCAGAATCCAAAGCTTGACAACATTTATGATTCCCATCATCCGGCAATCCTTAAGATGCTTAAGATGATTGTGGACAACGGTCATAAGGGTGGCTGCTGGGTTGGTATCTGTGGCGAGCTTGGCGCAGACACGACACTGACGGAGACATTTCTTAGTATGGGATATGATGAGCTTTCTGTCAGCCCATCCATGATTTTAAAGGTTCGGCAGGAGATCCGTTCACTGGATCTGAAAGCTTAAAAGGGTGGCTGACTTAACAGCCGATACAAGGGGAGTATTTTATATAGTAAACGGAAAAACCGGTGCATCGTCTGGGAGGCACCGGCTTTTTCTGTCTGGAACACTATTGGAATTTCGCATGTTTTTCTGTATAATTGAGGAAGAAAGTACGCAAGATAATATGCAAGATAATTCATACACGGGTAATGTCTTTATGGAAAACAGTCACAACGAACCAAAATACATAGAAGTAAGGGGCGCGTGTGTCCACAACTTAAAAACGTAAATGTAAATGTCCCTCTGCATCAGATTGTCGGGATTGCAGGCGTATCCGGCTCCGGAAAATCGTCGTTAGCACTTGGCGTGTTGTATGCAGAAGGCTCCAGACGGTATCTGGAGTCGCTTTCGACTTACACCAGAAGGCGCATGACCAGAGCGGCAAAAGCACAGGTCGACGAAGTGCTGTATGTCCCGGCGGCGCTGGCCCTGCATCAGCGTCCGGGCATTCCGGGCATCCGCAGCACGTTTGGAACGGGAACCGAACTGTTAAACAGCCTGCGGCTGATGTATTCGCGGCTCGCGTCGCACCGGTGCCCGAACGGGCATTATGTTCCGCCGACACTGAAAGTTGCGGCAGAACAGGAGATCATCTGTCCGGAGTGTGGCGAACGTGTCCATGCGCCGAGTGCGGAGCAGCTTGCCTTTAATTCACAGGGAGCCTGCCCGAAGTGTGGCGGTACGGGAAGTGTCCGGACGGTGGATCTGGATTCGCTTGTACCGGACGATTCGATCAGTATTGATGAGGGTGCGGTTGCACCGTGGAACAGCCTGATGTGGTCGTTAATGACTGACGTCTGCCGGGAGATGGGCGTGCGCACCGACATTCCGTTTAAAGATCTGACCGATGAAGAAAAGGATATCGTCTATCACGGTCCGGCGGAGAAAAAGCACATTTTCTACAATGCCAAGAACTCCAATCAGGCGGGAGAGCTGGATTTTACCTATTACAATGCGGTATACACCGTAGAAAATGCTCTGGCAAAAGTAAAAGACGAAAAGGGCATGAAGCGGGTGGAGAAGTTTTTGAAGGAGGAAGTCTGCCCGTAGTGCGGCGGAAGCAGGCTGTCGGAGGCAGCCCGTGCACCGAAACTTTGTGGGATCGGACTGGCGGAAGCCTGCAAAATGACGCTGAAAGAGCTGGTCGAATGGGTGGCGCATGTGCCGGAATCCCTGCCGAAAGAGATGCGTCCGATGGCGGAATCCATCTGCGAGTCGTTTAAGACCGTTGCAAAAAGGCTCATGGATCTGGGACTTTCTTATCTTTCCCTCGACCGGGCGGCGGCAACGCTTTCAACCGGGGAACGGCAGCGCATGCAGCTTGCGCGGGCGGTGCGGAACCGCACGACAGGCGTGTTGTATGTGCTCGATGAGCCGTCGATCGGTCTGCACCCGTCAAATATCGTGGGACTGAATGCCGTGATGCATGATCTGATCAAAGATGGAAACTCAGTGCTTTTGGTCGATCACGATACGCAGATTTTATCGGAGGCGGACTGGGTGATTGAGATGGGACCGGAAGCCGGAGCGGGCGGTGGATATGTGATCGCAGAGGGCAGTATTCCACAGATCATTGCCAATAAAAACTCCATGATCGGACCATTTCTCGCAAAGACAAAGGATCTGCGCATCCGTCAGCCGATCGCACCGGAGGAACTGTTTGCCCTTGGAAAACTGCATCTTTCCACCGACCGCATCCATACGGTAAAGCCGCTGGAGGTGGACATCCCTAAGGGCAGGCTTACCGTGGTGACCGGGGTATCCGGTTCCGGAAAGACCACGATGGTTCTCGAAAGCCTGATTCCGGGGCTGCAGGCGCAACTGAACGGAGAGCATCTGCCGAAACATGTGAAAGATCTTTCGGCAGAGGGCATCGCCCATGTGAAGCTGATTGATGCGTCACCGATTGGAATCAATGTCCGTTCCACGGTCGCAACCTATGCGAATGTACACGACGAACTCCGGAAGATTTTTGCCCGGACCGCGGATGCGAAAAACCGGAAATACAAGGCGGGCGATTTTTCCTATAATACCGGAAAATTAAAGTGTCCGGTCTGTGACGGAACTGGACAGATCAGCCTCGATGTGCAGTTTCTGCCGGATGTGGATGTGCCGTGTCCAGAGTGCAATGGTTCCCGGTATGCAAAAGAGGCATGGGAGATCGGCTATGAAAACAAACAGGGAAACCGCTATTCCCTGCCGGAATTGATGGAGATGGATGTAAATACCGCTTTGCAGGCAACCGCGGATTTAAAGGTTGTGCATCAGCGGCTGGAAGTGCTCAAAAATCTGGGACTGGGCTATCTGACGCTGGGCGAGGAAACGCCGAGCCTTTCCGGCGGAGAGGCACAGCGGCTGAAACTTGCCAGCGAAATGGGAAAAGGACAGTCGGATTCGGTGTTTGTGTTTGATGAGCCGACGATCGGGCTGCATCCGCTGGATGTGCAGACGCTGCTTAGCGTGTTTGATGCGCTGGTTGACAATGGGGCGACGGTGCTGGTCATTGAGCACGATCTCGATGTGATCCGCAACGCCGATTATATCATTGATATGGGGCCGGGCGGCGGAGATGACGGCGGCCGGGTGATTGCAACTGGGACCCCGGAGGAGATTGTGGGAAATGAAGATAGTGTTACGGGACGGTATCTGTGAAATTTGCTTTTGTAGAGTAAATCAGCCATGTGTATTTTGGGGAATATGCATGGCTTTTTTTATGGCTTATGGTCTAAAAAAATAATGAATATCGGGTGACTATTGAGCTTGTACAAAAAAATTCGTTACATAAAAAAGACATTTCGTTACATGAAACTAAGTCCAGATCATAAACGATCCGATTTTAAAATAAAATCAATAAGGATCATACAACCAGATCTGCAGGCTAAAGAGATTCAAATAATAGATGTTAAAGAAATATACGATAGGCGCCGATACAATATAAGCAGGGAAGCATTGCAAAAACTTACGGAATCTTTTGAAGATCATGCGAAATCATTGGAAGGGAGAACAAAGCAGCAGGATCAGTCCGCACAGATGCTTGAGGATGCGATCAGAAGAAGTTCTGTCTGGAAAAATTCAAGTCAGAGGGCTCAGCAGTTTTTAGCGGCGCAGGATAAGAAAAAAGAAAATCCGGAAAATCTGCCAGAACATTTTTCAGAGAATGTGATCAAAGCAGGGGCGATGTTTCGGGATAAGTTTGTAAAGAATGGGCAGGAAAATAATGTATCCATTCAGAATCTGTTGTCGGACATTTCTTTATGGTAAGAAAGAGGTCGTAGATTTTGAATAATGAAAGCATGCTGAAAATTGCAATATGTGATGATGAACAGCCAATTAGAGATTACCTAAAAAAACTGACAGAGAAATGCACGGATGCACAGGTCCATGTCTTTGCAAATGGGGAAGAGTTGTTATCCGATCCGACCGTATATGATATCATTCTGCTTGATATTTCCCTGAATCGAAGCCGGACAGTGGCAAACCAAACGGCATGGAAGTCGCAAAGAAAATCAGGGAAACCTCCGATGTGATCATTATTTTTGTGACTGCCTTAAAGGAATATGTGTTTGAAGGCTATGATGTGGGGGCGTTTCATTATCTTTTGAAGCCGGTCGATGAACAGAAATTCATGGAAGTCATGGACAAGGCGATCAGTCAGATCAAAAAGGAAAAGAATACACAGCCGCTCATTATCCGAATGGATGGCAATTACATTAAGATACCGATCAACAATATTATTTATGCGGAAAATGAAGCGAGAAAAAAATCGTTCTGCACACGAAAAACATGAAGGAAGAAACCTACAGTTTTTACGAAAAAATGGAAGTGTTAGAGCAGAAACTGGGAGATCATTTTTTCCGATCGCACCGGGGATTTTTGGTGAATCTGCAGGAAGTTGTCCGCTATGACAATGCCAATATTGAACTGAAAAATGGCGATAGAGTGTTTCTGGCAAAAAAAAATATAACGATTTTGTAACTGCCTATATGAATTATCTGAGAAAGGCATAAACTGCAATGAGAGATATTGTGTACAACGTTTTCGATATCATAAGCTATTTTGTGCAGGGAATGTTGCTGGTTAATTTGTTGAAAGAAACACAGCCACGTTTTCCATTCAAAAAATATCATAGTGCTGCGATACTGCTGGGACAGTATGTGGCAGTCCAGATTTTTCTGCATTATTCTGTCTTTATAAAAAGTCTGCTCTATGGGAAAAGCATGGTCATGAATAACAGCCGCCAGAGTATCCTGCCGGTGCTGATCAGCATGCTGGTTACCTGTGTGGCAGGCATTTTTTTTGTTCAACGAAAGCAGACTCAAAATCATTTACTATGTTGTGACCTTTTATTCCGTAATGGAACTCTTAAAATTTGCCATTTATCCTCTTTTTTCTGTGGCTGCTTACAAAGCTGGTAGATCTGAATCAATATTTATTTCTGGACAGGCAGATGTATGGAGAAACCATGTTTTTTGAAGTGAATTCCGGAATTGAAATGTTCTGGAATCTGAGCTACGTTCTGGTGCTTCTTGTCTTCACATACAGGATCATTGTCTGGATGAAAAAAGTACCTTGAAATGAAAGAAAACTATGAAAATTCACAATTGATTTTTGTGTTATTTCCAAGCGTGACCGGACTATTGTTATGTCTGATGATCCGCAGCATGATGTTCTCGATGGAGGACAATGATATTCATTCGCTGTTTGACAGCCGGCCGGAGATGAATCTTATGGTTCCATGTACTTCCCTGTTGTGTATTGTGATGATTATTTTTACCGCAAAAATGCTGCACAAACTAATCGTTGAAAGCAACCAGAAAATCGAAATCAGTATTTATCAGGAACGGATCCGGGAAATGGAGCAGCATATCGGAGATATCGAAAACCTTTATGCCGGAATCCGCGGGATGAAACATGACATGAAAAATTATATCGCGGATATGGAGGCATTGATGCAGGAGGAAACAGGAAACCCCACTGCGTTCCGGCAGTATCTGGATTCCCCTGCAGGCATCCGTGGAACAGCTGGATATGAAATACAATACCGGCAATCCGGTGACCGATGTCATTATGCAAAGATATGTGCAGCTGGCAAAAAACTATGACATTGCGTTTCAGGCGGACTTTCTTTTCCCTTCCAGTATGAATATGGATGCTTTTTGACCTGAGCATTATCATAAACAATGCTTTGAATAATGCGTTAGAGGCCTGCAGGCGGCAAAAAGAGGGCAGAAAATTTATCGAACTGAGTGCGTACCGGCGCCAGAATATGTTTTTTATTATCGTTAAAAACAGTTTTGACGGGAAACTTGTCAGAAGCCGGAGCGATGGCAGACTGCTCACGACAAAACCGGATTCCAAAAATCATGGACTGGGGCTTCGGAATATTGAAGTGTGTGCGGAAAAATATTATGGAAAAACGGAAGTTACCGTTCGGGAGGATGAGTTTGAACTGGCGGTTATGCTTCAGGAACGAATAGAATAATTGACACCATATACGACACCATGTATAATATAAGCAGGAGGGTATAACAATGTCAAAATGGGATAAACTGATAACACGTATATGCAATTTATCGAAAGACCTCCGGTTTGATGAGTTACGGAAGGTATTGGAAAGTTATGGATATGAAATGAATGCACCAAGAAGTGGAAGCAGTCATTACACTTTCAGAAAGCAAGGATGTATGCCTATTACAATACCAAAGCATGAACCGATCAAGAAAGTATATGTAGAAATGGTAAGGCAGATTGTAGAAAGTGAGGCGAAGAATGATGAAGACGCTGAATGATTATATGGCAATGTCCTATCGTATGGAAATCGTGGAAGATAAAGATGAAGGCGGATTTGTAGTTTCTTATCCGGATTTGCCTGGTTGCATTACTTGTGGTGAGACAGTGGAGAGTGCGGTAGCAAATGCATTGGATGCAAAAAAAGCATGGATTGAAGCTGCATTGGAAGAAGGCGTAGAGATTCATAAACCAGACAGTTTGGAAGATTATTCTGGACAGTTTAAATTGAGAATTCCACGAAGTCTGCACAGATCACTGGCAGAACATTCTCAGAGAGAAGGAATCAGCATGAATCAATACTGTGTGTATCTTCTTTCCAGAAATGATGCAGTGTTCTCAAAATAAGATGATGCAGCAAAAATGTAAATGAAATGCTTTTCAGTTGCGTGAATTGATGAATATAGATTGCAGATAAGAAACAGAAATCAGCAAATCAGCGGGTACAATATGCCCGCTGATTTTTTCGTTACATGAAAAGGGCGATTCGTTACATTTGATTGGAAGGAAAAAAGAAAAAGGGCGATATAAACATTAGTAAAATATGGCAAAGGAGATGGTTGTGAAATGAATATAAGTGCAACAGCAGCTATGGGTTATACTTATACAAATATAAAAACAGGCGTATCCCAAAAGAAGGATGTTTCGAATGAGAATACTTGTGAGAAGCAGACGCAAAAGGAATACAAAAATGTTGTCAAAGAGTATAAGCAGAAGCATCCGGATTCCGCATCTCATGTGAACCAGCAGGTCCAGGCAGGCAAAAACTATATGAAAAAACTGCGGTGGCGATGAGATATCCAGAAGCGATATGACAATGGATGAGTATAAAGCTTTTTTAAGAACCTGATAGATGGCGTCTCTTTTTGACAGTTCACAGGCAAACTGTAAGGAAATGTGGTCAATCACCGAAGATGGCTGGGAGCAGATGAAAAATGACCCGGAGTATGAAGCCTGGGTGCTTGGCTATACGATAGAAAACCGTTCGGTGCACTTTCCGTTTCAGGCATCATTTCTGAACGTAGAAAAATTCGACGCATCGATCGAGGAACATCATGGAGAAGGGATTCCAATGAATACGGAAAGTCCGAAAAAGTCTGGGAAAAAAGGACGAATCATGGTGGAGTAAGCGTCAGAAAAGAATGAAAAAGAACTGATGAAAAGACAACAGAAAGCAGCATTAAAACGGGCGCAGGAACGAAGAAACGTGACAGATATATACGAAGAAAATATTGACATATTCACAGAGAGCATGATGGGAGGAAAAAATGGCACTGAATATTTCTAGTTCACAAATTTACGCAGGACGTTATCACTACAAAAGACCGGAAATACCAAATTTGCTGGATACGCAGAAATACACGGCAAGTACACCTGGAAAATCAGTAAAAGAAGCAACCGGAGTGGATACTGTAACAATTTCCGACGAAGGTCTTGCAAAGGCGAAGGACTGGCGAGAATACACAAAAGACAATGAAAATATATCCCACACAGGTGTAAATCCAAAAGAGGAACTTTATAAGGAACTGAATACGGTAAACAATATCGACACGGCAAGTATGTTCAACTGTGAACTCGGGGAAGTTGCAGACCAGATCCAGAAAGAAAATGGACTTGGTGATCATTCGCGGTCGCAGGAGGAATTTCTTACCGTCATTGCGAAAGCCTATCAGGTCATTTATGACCGTATTGATGAAGAATTTTCCGATCCGGACGGGACCGACCTGGATCAGACAGGAGGACGGAACACTTGTGGAGGAAACAAAACAGGATCGTATCGACGCTTTAAACAAGGCGTACAACTCCAGAGCGGAATTTGCGGCTGCATCGGCAAAAGTTATGGCAGAGATCGACGAGACCTTTCATGGTGGAAATTACGGGGAAGGTTTTATAGATGAACTGCAGAAGAAAGTAATGGAATCGTGGCACAATGCAGTGGATGAAAAAAATATGCAGCGGCAGAAAGTTTCCTCGTTTCAGGATTACCCGGTGGATCTGGGGATTGGTGCGGACTGGAGTGCAAAAATTAACAAACTGTTTTACAGATAATATATTTTGGGGTGAAAAGGAGAGATAAGATTATGGCAGTAAAAGTAGGGAAACAGTTGGGTGTCGGAAACGGCACTGACATATGCGAAGGCAAAATCCGGCAGCGGCACGTCCGTATCGCTAAAAGCGCTTTCGGACCGGTATCCGGGAGTGAATTTTACAACAAACACACAGAACTTTTCACAGAAAGGCACAAATAATATTCAGATCGCACCGAATATTCTGGTGCAGATGCAAAATGATCCCGACAAACGTGTGGAATATGAGGCTTTGATTTATGATTGTGCGCAGCTGGTATACAGCGGAAAAATGAGCCAGGGAGGTATGGGCTACCATATAAAAGCGGCAGGAACGGTCATCAATGCGGATGGCAGTGTCAGTGGCTGGTCACTCGCGGAAGATGATGATGGCGGGCAGACGCGAAACAGCACCAAACTGGACAAGGATAAGAAAGACACCTGGGCTGATAAAATCCATGAAAAACAGAAAGCAAAAAGTGAAAAAGCAAGGAAAGAGAAGCAGCGGCACGGCTGCAGGAGCAGATGAACGGGACGGAGATGAAATCGTACGCGGACAATCTTTTTTTGTCGCAGGCAGGAATGGACAGTTACAACCAGCTATCCTCGGTCAGTTATCAGGACTACGTGAACCGCTTTGAGAGTGAAGTGTCAGAAGCATATGAAAAAGATGGTAATGCAGATGCCGTAAAATCAGACAGTTTTGACCAGCATGTAAACAGAATGGCTGTCGCATACGATAAAATGAAAAACAGCATCGAAGAAAAATATGCAAAGGAAGATCACAAAACGGAATATCATCATTTTTCAATGACGCGATGATTTAACCATTTCCGGGAGTGGAAACGGATGGAGAAAATGATCGCGCGCAGCGTCCAGTCGGAAAACATACCGATCCAGACAGCAATCGGCCGAATCCCCATACCCGGCAGAGATAAATGCACAGGCTTACCCGGCACAGCCACATGGTGCAGCAGGAGGTAATCATGGAGAATTTTACGTCACCTGCAGCGCGCATGCCATAGGGTGGGATAAAGGAAAGTACCCAGGAAACTGGCTTTACGATCGTGATGAAGCTTATCATGAAAAAGCACAGTTTTGCGCTGGCAGGTTCCATTCCGGCAAGCAGGGTAATCGGTTTGGTCAGTGCAAAAACGAGCAGGCAGCTTGCGATGATGACTGCCTCTGACAGCCAGGACAATTTCTTAATATAATAGATGGCCTCATCTTTGCGTCCTGCACCCAGACACTGACCGACCACGGTCATCAGTCCGATTCCGATACCTATGGCAGCAATACCGTTTAAGTTTTCCAGAATATTGGTCATTGCCTGCGCGGCAATCGCTACGGTTCCAAGTGTGGAAACCGTAGACTGGATGGCAAGTTTACCGAACTGGAACATACTGTTTTCAATACCGGACGGAATTCCGATAAACAGGATTTTTTTAATCAGATACCAGTCGGGGCGGGTGGAAAAATAATTGCGGATACAGATCGGGGCATTGTCATTGCGCAGCTGCCAGATAACGACGATGGCACAGAAAATACGTGATACCAGAGTGGATATCGCCGCACCTTCGACGCCCATGCCAAGTACAAAGATCAAAATCGCATTTCCGCCAATGTTCATAAAATTGGAAATAACCGAGATGATCATCGGATTGCGGCTGTTGTTCTGGGAGCGCATAATCGAAGCACCGGCATCGTACAGTCCGATAAACGGAAACGATAACAGAGTAAAGAAGAAATAAATCCGGGAATTGGTCATGACATCGCGTTCTACTTTCCCAAAGATTACATGAAGCAGCGGATCACGGAATATCAGACAGAAAACGGATAAAGTTACAGACAGAATGACCATGACAAACAAAACCTGCCGAGCAGAACGGTTGGCATTTTTTTTGTTCTGGCTGCCGAGATACTGGGAGCACAGGATCGCGCCCCCGGCAGATAAGGCAGACAGTGCCTGAATGACAAGAATATTGATGGAATCCACCAGGGAAACGGCAGAAATTGCGGCAGAGCCGACATTGCTGACCATCATGGTATCGGCGGTCCCCATTAAAGAAGAAAGCAGTTGTTCCACAATAATCGGGATCAGCAGCTTTCGTAAGTCCAAATTGTTATATAAATGCTGTGTGTTATCGTGCATAAATGAAATCCTCTTTTCTTACTTCCAGATATATTTTAGCACGATATTTTTCAATGGGAAAGGGAGTATTCGATTAATGATTGCATTGCCCGGTGTGCGGTGCGGAGTCAGTTATAATTTTGCGACTTGACAAGTATGATAGTTTCATCCTATTCTTAAATACAGGCAATTGCGAAACCGGTGCAGCGCATAACGTTCGTACCTGTTTCGCAATCGCCTATATAGAAACGAAGAGGAAGGAACTCCCATGGAACAACATAAAACCGGCACACTCTATCTGTGTGCCACCCCGATCGGCAATCTTGAGGATATTACATACCGTGTACTGCGGACACTCAAAGAAGTGGATCTGATCGCAGCAGAGGATACGAGAAACTCCATCCGGCTGCTCAACCATTTCGAGATTAAGACACCGATGACCAGCTATCACGAATACAACAAAATCGATAAGGCCTACCAGCTTGTCGCAAAAATGCGTGAGGGTAAAAACATTGCATTAATTACAGATGCAGGGACACCGGGAATTTCCGATCCCGGGGAGGATATTGTGCGCATCTGCTATGAAGAAGGGATTCCGGTCACTTCGCTGCCGGGCGCAGCCGCCTGTATCACCGCACTGACCATGTCGGGACTTCCGACACGCCGGTTTGCATTTGAGGCGTTTCTTCCCAAGGATAAAAAGGAGCATCAGGCGGTGCTTGAAGAATTAAAGACCGAGACACGTACGATTATTATCTACGAAGCACCACACCACCTTGTGCGCACTTTGCAGGAACTTTCGGATACCCTCGGCGGAGACCGCAGGCTTACCATCTGCCGGGAACTGACCAAGCGGCATGAAGAAAAGCTGCAGATGACGCTTACGGACAGTTTATCCTATTACGAAGTCAATGAGCCGCGTGGGGAATATGTCCTCATCATTGCCGGCCGTTCCCGCGAAGAGATGAAAAAGGAGGAACAGGCCGGATGGGAAGCACTTTCCCTGGAGGAACACATGGCGCATTACGAGTCCCAGGGGATTGACCGCAAAGAAGCCATGAAACGTGTCGCAAAAGACCGTGGGGTCAGCAAGCGCGATATCTATCAGGCACTGTTAAAATAAAAAAGATCAATGGACTTTATTTTAACTGATCCCGCACGGTTTCTTCGAGAACGGAAAAAGGCGAAGGACCGGTGCGAAGGATTGCTTCGTGAAATGCAGACACCGAAAAGTTTTTGTTTTCGAGCGCAAGCTGTTCACGCATCTGGCGGAATTTCAGATAGCCAACATAATATTTTAGGTAGTTTCCCGGTTCTTCGAGGATCAGATCCGTGATTCTTTTTACCGTGGCAGTATCATCTACGCCGTATTCGCTCCAGAATGCGGCGTTTTTTTCCTTTTTTCCCATCCAAAATAATGAATTCCGATATCCGCAGTGGCATAGAGGCTGGGTTGTGCTGTAACAGGGAGGCGAGATCCGGATCAAGTCAGGCATAATAAAAAGCCTGCATTTCCGTGTAGGTTGCCCAGCCTTCGGTGTAACCCGGATAGTTGAGGAGGGAGAGGACTTCCGGAGCACCATAGGAGGAGGTGCAGATGGTCTGGTACAGATGACCGGGATATCCTTCATGCGCAAGCGTTGTAAAGTAATAGATATCCGTATCATTTTTAGCATCGTTTATGTAGATCCGGTTATGTGAAATATCATCAATCGGAGCCGTAATATAAAAGGCGGGAGCCAAGTACTCACTGAGTGCCGGATCAACGTGGCAGATTTCCACGTCTGTCTGTGGTGGTGCCGGGAAGTCCGTAAGGATTTCTTTTTGCAGCCGGGAAAGCATGGCATTTTCCTCTTTCAAGGCAGCATCGGGTTTCGGAGACTGGGAAGCAAGTTTCGGATTATTTTCCAAAAGATTCTGACAGAACGTGAGATCTTCCCGCCGGGCTTTGGCAATCTGGGAAAACAGATCTTCCACGCTGTCATCACAGCCCGTATCTGCAGACACGACCGCCTCGTAATAGGCTTTTCCTTTCGGGAAGTTACAAAGCCCCCAGTTGTTATGTCCCCGTCCTAGCAGCATGGTAAGTCCTTTGATCATCTGGCTGTAAGCCGGAATGACATGATCACTCAGAACTTTGGAATGTTGCTTCAAATAAGCATTTTTTGGGTATCCGTAAGCCCATCCATGGCATTTAACCGGTTGGAAAACGTATCGATCAGAAAATTGTCATCGGGATGTTCGGTGAAAACTTCACACCCTTCAATGACTTTTAAGCAGGCTTCATCGGACATGAAAAGTCCTGCATCGGCTTTCTTTTGTTCATAATCTAAAATCCCTAAAAAATAAGTATCCATCTGCGACAACAGTCCGAGATAATCTTTAATATCTCTGGTATTGCGGAAAGTATACTCTGCCAGAAGCACAGGCAGCTGTGAGGTGACACCACCGGAAGGGGTCAGAGGTTCATCGTAATAGGGATAGGCAGCAAGGTTCTGCTGGCGTGAAATATAATCGGAAAGCAGCCGGCAGGTCAAGCGGTCTTTTCCTTTGAGAGAGCGGTGAGAATATTTTTTGAGTTCTTCCGAAAGTTTTTTGAGCTGTCTGGCCTGGTTGTGAGGACTGTCACCGGACAGACTGCCAAGCGTGATATCATAAGAGTCAATGCCGGCAGCTTTTTGGATCTTTTAGCGTAAAGTGCAGATTCATGGTGTTGGATTTCATCTCTTCGCGAAAAAGTGTGGTACAAAAGTCAGAAAAGGAACCGGTACTTTTTCCGGCAGGGGAGAGGATGGCTGCATAAATAATGGAGAGAACCGCAGCCAGAAAAATACTCACGGAAAGCATCCGGTGTTTTTTCAAAAGATGTTTCATACCAGAAACTCCTGTAAGAAAACTTAAGAAAATTTATGCGGGGAAAGCCTGGGCTATGCCTTCCCTTTTGGGTTTATCCGGTAATTGCAAAAGGAATATGAAAAAAGCAAAGCCCATACAATGATTTAAGAACGCAAACAGGAGGAGGCGCGGATGAACTATTTATGGGGTGGAATGATTCTTGTCGGGGTGGTGTATGCTGCAATGACTGGAAATCTTGGAGCAGTGACCGACCAGGCACTTGCTTCAGCCAAGGAAGCGGTAAGCCTTTGCCTGACAATGACAGGTGCCATGGCATTCTGGGTAGGACTTATGAAGATTGCGGAAAAAAGGGGGGATGGTAAACCGTGCGGCATCTGCAATGGGACCGATACTTCGTTTTTTGTTTCCGTCAGTTCCGGAAAATTCCACAGCAGCCAGATATATGGCAACGAATATGGTGTCCAATTTTCTGGGGCTGGGCTGGGCGGCAACCCCGGCAGGGATTTCTGCCATGAAAGAGTTAAAGCGGCTGCAGAAAATGTCAAATCAGGCGACAGACGCGATGTGTGATTTTCTTATCATTAATAATTTTCTTCCCTGCAGCTGATACCTGTGAATATCATTGCATATCGCAGCCAGTATGGAGCCGTAAGTCCGGCTGCAATTGTAGGACCGGCCATCATTGCCACTAGTATTTCCACGTTGGCAGCTGTCATTTTCATCAAGCTCCGGCAGGCATTTGGGAGGGTGGAAAAATGAATTTGATTCTGTACTTATCCGGGCAGTCATTCCGATTCTGGTATTGCTCATTGTGGGAAATGGCCTGATGCACCGGCAGCATGTATATGAGGATTTCCTGGAAGGGGCAAAAGCGGAATCCGCACAGCAGTGGAGATTATGCCGACACTAATCGGACTGATGGCAGCAGTAGGTATTTTGCGGGCTTCGGGTTTTTTGGATTTTATTTCCGGGTGGCTTGGAAAATTAATGGCGGCGACAGGATTTCCGACCGAGCTGATCCCGGTTGCTGTGGTAAAAATGTTTTCTTCCTCTGCAGCAACGGGACTTTTACTGGATATCTACAAAACACATGGTGCAGATTCGATGCTGGGACGTGCGGCATCGGTTATGCTCAGCAGCACAGAGACCATTTTTTATACCATGTCGGTTTATTTTATGTCGGTAAAAGTAAAAAAGACAAGATATACACTTCCGGGAGCCCTTTTTGCAACCACTGCCGGAATTGTGGCAAGTGTATTTCTTGTGTGGAAAACCTGAAGTTGTAAGAATCGTGTTATTGTTCGCATGGCAACCTGTGTGTAGCAGCAAAATTGTCAAAAAATATCTGAATTATGATAGAAATATGTTGACTTTAAACATATTTTAGTTCAGAATAAAAGGCAGAAGATACAGAGATTTGTATGTTACAACAGAGAGGAAGTATATAATATGGCATTTGGAAAAAAGACGGACAGAGCCGGTCTGCAGGCCGTTCTGGAATTGAAAAATGTAGATTATTCAAAAGATCCGGAGATACAGCAACTGTATACCCGTCTGGTGAACGGACGCAGCCAGTTCGGTCAGATCCTGGCAAAGAATGCATCCGCATCGTTACAGATCGCAGAGGTTGTGGATGCCTTAAAAGATTATAATTCCAAGATGGAATCTGTTTCACAGGAGATCGCACAGGCATCGGAGGACGCTACGAAGTCTGCGTCAGAAAGTTCGCGTGTGGCAGGGGAGGTTTCCAACCAGCATGAGGAACTGACCAATACGATATTGTCTGCATCGGAAGAATCTGCAGCGATTTACAAAAAAAACATCGAAGAGGGACAGCAGGAGCTGACGGCTATCCGCGATCTGTCCGATAAGACGATCAGTGAATCAAGTACCATGAAACAGAATATGGAGAAGCTTTTTGACATTATCAGTAATATGAATGAAGTCATTGAAGGGATCAATTCCATTTCCAGCCAGACCAATCTGCTGGCACTGAATGCATCCATCGAGGCAGCCCGTGCAGGAGAAGCCGGAAAAGGATTTGCAGTAGTTGCGGAAGAGATCCGTAAACTTGCAGAACAGACCCAGAACATGACAGCCAACATGAGTGAGTTCGTGGAGCGTATCAAAGAAGCATCCGCAAAGAGTTCAGACAGTGCAAACACCGCGGTGGAGGGCACTTGGGGATATGGGCGAGAAGATTAATTCTGCATGGGAGATCAATGATGCGAACCAGAAGAGTGTGGGAAAGATTTCCGATTCCATCAGTTCCCTGGCAGCTGTCAGCGAAGAGATTTCAAGTTCCATGGATGAGATGGCAAATCAGGCGAACCATATCCAGCAGCAGTGTGAGCAGCAGCAACAGGATGCGCAGAGACTGGAAGAACTCCGGGAGAATTTAAAAGACGCAACAACACCGGCATACCAGATATTGGATGATCTGGAGAATGCAAAGCAAATTGCCGGAGAGATGAAGAAAGATGTATTTTATAATACAGAGGCTGTATAGTAGCAACTGGCATCCTTATTATAAGAATATTAAAAATATCAATTTGCCACATAGCGCAGGAAATCAGACAGGGGTTGTCAACAGCCTCTTTTTTTTCCCCTGTTCGCGGAGAAAGGAGAAAAAATGGAAGCAACGGAACAGTTTTTGCAATGGGTGGAGGAATCGGGCAACATTGTATTTTTTGGTGGAGCAGGGGTATCGACCGAGAGCGGAATCCCGGATTTCCGTAGTGTGGACGGTTTGTATAATCAACAGTATAAGTATCCGCCGGAGACTATTTTAAGCCATAGTTTTTACCGGCAGAATCCGGAAGAGTTCTATCGGTTTTACCGGAACAAAATGCTCTGTCTGGATGCACAGCCAAATATCACCCATTTCAAGCTGGCAGAGCTGGAAAAAGCAGGAAAACTGAAAGGGGTCGTGACCCAGAATATCGATGGCCTGCATCAGAAAGCCGGAAGTAAAAACGTCATGGAATTGCACGGAAGCGTATTGCGCAATTACTGCGAACGCTGTGGACAGTTTGTCAGCGCGGAAGATATTCTCCACTCGGAAGGAGTTCCGGTCTGTCCTGTCTGTGGTGGTCCGGTGAAGCCTGACGTAGTTCTTTATGAAGAAGGGCTGAACCAGAAAACATTACAGGATGCGGTATTTTATATCAGCCATGCGGATATGCTGATTGTGGGAGGAACTTCGCTTGCCGTATATCCGGCAGCCGGCCTGATTGATTATTACAGGGGAAATAAGCTTGTTTTGATTAATAAGAGTGCAACTCCAATGGATGCGCGTGCGGATCTTCTTATCCAGGATGGACTTGGAAATGTCTTTTCACAGATCAAGTGTTAGCCAGAAAAAATAATAGACAATTGCAAAACATACTCCGGTTCCTGCCGTCGCGGGTTTTACAATTGTCTGTAAGGGGAGAAAAAGAAGGAGACCAGCTATGAACCAATACCAATATGAAGTGGGAGATATTGTAAAATTAAAAAGCCACATCCGTGTGGCAGCAGTGAGTGGGAGATTCTGCGCGTGGGCGCGGATTTCCGCCTGAAATGCACTGGCTGTGGACATCAGATGATGGTGACACGCAAGCTTGTGGAAAAGAAAATACAAGAGGCTTGCGGAAGCCGGAATAAAGTGCATGTAGTGAAATTGTAATTTCCATAGTATTAAAAATTGCTTCTTTAGATACCATGAAAAACAGTATCTGGAGAAGCAATTTTTTTGTTATAAAGGCTTGCGGGCCTTAATTTTTGTAAATTCAATAATTTCTTTCTTATCCTCTTCGGATATCTTATTAAAATAAAAAAGCAATTCTTTTTCCAGATTCGTATGAAACATGTACTTTTTTTTATTCGCGGGATCATTAAAAAATTCAAGAAACTCAGATAAGTCTTCGCTGGACTGGGAAGGAACCGGTGCATCATAGGAAACTTCACGGTCAATATCAACGGTCAGATGCATGAGATCGTCAATCGAAATGTTGTATAGACCCGCCAATTTGTATAATGCTTCGGCATCCGGTGTCCGTCTGCCAGTTTCATAATGGCTGTATGTCTGGCGGACAATACCAAGTACCGCGGCTACATAATCCTGCGTGTAATTATTTACCTTTCTCAGTTCTTTCAATTTCTGAGGAAGTTTTTTTTCACTCATAATAAAATACCACCTTTTCTTAAAATTAGTCTATTTTTTCACATATCATGAAATGTTACAGATAGTAGCTATTGATAAAACAGAAGTTAATTTATTGTAGGAAGCGAAAAAATAGTCATATAGTTACAGAATGTTGCATAGAAATGTAAAATATGCACAAAAATAAACGGTTTTTAAACGAATGAGAATGGAAAAATTAGATAAAAAGTAACAAAATGTAGCAATTATAAAAAATAGAGGTTAACAAACCGTAGCGAACAGACGATATAAAAGATACAAAACGTAGCAAAAAGGTTTTGCGTGCATGGAGGTAAAAAAAAATGCTGAAACTTTCATTGAAACAGGGACAATACGTAAATATCGGGGATGACATCCGTGTGGTCTATGTCGGTGGTTCGGGTAATCACGCAAGGCTGCTCATTGATGCTCCGAGGGAACTTAATATTGCCAGAAGCACCACGGAAGAAAATCCGGCACGTAAGAAGGAAACTTATTATGCAGAGCCGGGTATTTCCAAGGAGATAAGACAGCAGGAAATTAAGAGAATCCTGTGGAACGAGAGGATGAAGGCAGAGGCAAAGAAAGATGCAGAGAGTTTGAAAGATAAATTTAACTCCTGATCTGTTTTAAATTCTGGTAATAGGCGGGGCACACCCGGGACGCTTCGCTTATTTGATACAAGGTCGCAAAGCATCAAAAGATGCTTGTGACGCGTTACTGCAAAGTGACGCAATAAGAACACCTTAGGAAAAGGATTTCCAGAGGAAAAAACATAATACCCCACAAAGTGGGAGTTCAAGGAGGATTCTATTATGAGTATGGTAGTACAACACAACATGCAGGCAGCAAACGCAAACAGAATGCTTGGTATCACATCCGGCGCACAGGCTAAGTCAACCGAGAAGTTATCTTCCGGTTACAAAATCAACCGTGCAGCAGACGACGCAGCAGGACTTACCATTTCCGAGAAGATGAGAAAGCAGATCCGCGGACTGGACAAGGCTTCTTCTAATGCACAGGACGGTGTATCTTCTGTACAGACCGCTGAAGGTGCTTTAACAGAAGTTCACAGCATGTTACAGCGTATGAATGAGCTCGCAGTTCAGGCTTCTAACGGTACAAACTCCAAGGATACAGACCGTAAGGCGATCCAGGATGAGATCGACCAGTTAAATACAGAGATCGACCGTGTTGCTGAGACAACCAAATTCAATGAGATTTACCTGTTAAAGGGTGATGACGGTACAAAACAGATTAATTTAAACGCACATGACGCAGGGTTAAAGGGATCTCTTACGGATAATGGAGACGGAACTGCTACATTTGTTATGGATGAATTAAAGGCAGGAGATGCAGTAAGTATTGGTGGAAAGAATTATACAATTGCTGCAACTAAAACAGACACCGATGACTTAATTACAAAGCGTCCGCAAAAAATACTGATATTGTGATCAATGGTAAAACATATAAATATCAGGCAGCCAAGGGCGCTGGCGATGATTCTTCTGCTGCAGCCGCAAAAAGCTGGATATTATGAAGAAGGTGTTGCATGGACAGCTGGTGCAGGAAAAGATGCCGCTGGATTAAAAACATTAGCAGCCGCTGGAGCAACAGTAGAAGCTGCTGGAAAGAAGCTTACATCTTTGTCCGCAGCAGAAGCTACAGCAGGTGTTTCGGCTTCAAATCAAAGTGTGATTACAGATAAGATGGCTTATGTAAAAGCACAGACAGAATTGTTAAGTGCAAATCAGATTGGTGATACTGTTGGAAATGCAGCTGTTTATAAGGCAGGAACAACTGCTGCTGCTACATTAACAGATGCAACTAATAAGTTTGATATTAAAGTTGGTAAAGCAGAAGTTGCTAACACATTAAGCTTCAGCCTTCATGTTGGAGCAGATGCTGATATGACAAACAAGATTTCTGTAGATATTGACACTATGAATTCTACATTTCTTGGAATCAAGGGCTTAAACGTAACGGACAAGAACGGTACAGCAGCAACCTACGCAATCGATGCTATTTCCGATGCAATCTCTAAGGTTTCTTCCCAGAGATCCGCACTCGGTGCTGTACAGAACAGATTAGAGCATACCATCGACAACCTGGATAATATTTCCGAGAATACATCTTCTGCTGAGTCTCGTATCCGTGATACAGATATGGCAAAAAGAGATGGTAAACTACAGCAAGAACAACATTCTTGCACAGGCTGGACAGTCTATGCTCGCACAGGCTAATCAGTCTAACCAGGGTGTACTTTCTCTGTTACAGTAAAAGTAAATATGGTCATTACACATCAAAAGGGACTCTTCGGAGCCCCTTTTGGTGTGTGTTTATACTTTTACTGGCATAGAATTTACTGCCTCTTCGTATTCATCTGAAGTGTAATCCAGTAAAATTTTTTCTTTTGGAACGTTATATTTGATCATATTTTGAATTGCATCAATTCTACCCTTGGCTTCGCCCTGTTCCAGCAATTCTTCAGACCGTAACTTCAAAATTTTACCACCCATAATCTCACCCAATCCTTTCCTAATATCATTGTCTTTTGGAATAATATAATCCGCGATTTTCTCAATTAAAACAATCATATCCATATAAAGATGTGACTTTTGTTCTTTTTCGGACGCGTCCTCTAACCTTCGGTTGATCTCCCGAAAATCGTCCAGCAGATGCTTCACTTTTTTCGAATTTGTTCCATTATGTTTCAAAAAATGCTCATATCGTAAGATATGATACGGAAGCAGAATCAGCAGCCGTTTTTCAAAAATCCGATCCACCGTGTATCTTTTTCGCCTGCAAAACCGGAACGCGGTAACGTACTTTCTGACCATCTGCAAACGTTACGATTGCCTCATGATAATCTGGAAGCGAACGGTGATTGCGGATATAAAGCACGCACGATTGAGGAAACGCAATCTCCCAAATTGCATGTTCCCCCAAAGAAGCATGTTCAAGTGCAATCGAAATGTCGTACTCGAACATCCGGATAACCATTGTCCTGTCCTTAGAGGACTGGCATTCCAGATGGTATATATGTCCACCAATCCGGATAATGGAGTCCGTGATCACGGTTCCGTACTTTTCGTAATGTTCGTTTCGCAATTGTTCAAACTGTTCCTCCTCGCTGTAAGAAGTGTGGAAAACTTCATTGATCAGCGGAATGAGAAGCTGCGGCATTTTTTTGCGCAATGGTTCGGAATACATCGTCGAAAATCGTGCTGTGTTCTGTTGTGTTTTCTGTGTCGGCATCTGGCAACGAAGTTGTCAAAATGTCAGTGTTCCCCATGTAGTGTCCTACCTTTCCTTTAGTATATATCATAAGCATCTGCTTTTACAATATAGAAAGTATAAAAAACAGAGCTGTTATGACCAGTTCTATGAAATTGTGGTTCTAATGGAAATTTATGAGCGAAATGCTCTCCATGAGTGGTGATTGCGGTACAATGGCGATGTATCGCATAAGTAATTGTGGTATATAATTTTATAAACCCAGTAAAAACAGAATATCGTATTTTCGGACAGAAGTCAAATGATTTATAACAGTAACAGAAAAACAACAATTGCGATACGATTGGAAAATAAATCGTATCACGATTGTTGTTGTAAAATTATTTTCTGGTTTATAGGATCTCCTCAAGCCCATACAATGCCGCACCCAGTGCACCGACAATCTCTGGTTCCTCATAGATATGTAGTTTTTCTCCAAGCTGCTCCTCCAGCACGGCGACGACACCCGGATTCTTGGCAACACCGCCAGTCATCATATATCCCGGATTCAGACCGACACGTTTCAGGAGGGACATTGCTTTCCCGGCAATTGCCTTGTGAATTCCATGTGCAATATCGGCAATCTCTTTGTTCTGTGCGATCAGGGAGATAACTTCCGATTCAGCAAAAACACTGCACATGCTGCTGATTTCAATATTTTCTTTGGACTGCAGGGATACCGGGCCAAGTTCGTCGATACTGATTTCCAGGGAGCGCGCCATCATTTCCAGAAAGCGGCCGGTTCCGGCGGCACATTTATCATTCATGACAAAATCGGCAACTTCTCCATTGTCATTCAGCCGGATGGCTTTGCTATCCTGACCGCCGATATCGAGGATCGTGTGAACGTCCGGGAAGAGAAGATGCGCACCTTTTCCGTGGCAGCTGATTTCGGTTACATTTTTGTCCGCAAATGGAATGCTGACACGACCATAACCGGTGGATACAATCAGGGAAATATCTTCCCGGTCAAGTCCGGCCTTTTTCAGAACGTCTGCCAGTGCGGCATCTGCACTCTGGGAAGATTTGGCTCCGGTGCGGACAACTGAAAATGCTTTGATCTGTCTGTTTTCGTCTAAGATTACGGCGTTTGTAGAGGTAGAGCCGCTGTCAATTCCTAATGTATACACAGTATCACCCTTTCTTTTTATCATTTGTTTTTCCCCGGTCAGGGACAATCCTTTTTTCACTTTCAATTCTTCCATAAAGGCTTCCACACGGGTCCGGACCTGTCCGGCACATTGTCTGGTGGAATCGGTTTCTACCAGCAGAATCGGCAGATCCAGCCGCTGGCGGAAATCCGCATACTCGTAAGAATAAGAGTCACAGAATTTGACGGTATGATATATAATTCCATCCAGGCGGTCGGTAAAACCGTCAAGAAAAATGTTCACGGTTCGCTGCTTTTAACATGCGCATGCATGGAATCTGGTTTAGCAGCGCGGCAGCATAGGAATGCAGGACCCTGATCCTCTGTAATGGAAAAATCACGTGCAAGTCCGGTGCATGTTAAATCAAACAGCAGATTGGCACCGCGGTCGACAAGCAGCTGACGGATTTCATTGTTGCATCGGGCACCCATGATACCAATATTGAGTTTCTGTCCGTTTCCTTTTCCGGACGCTGCGCTGGCAGACATGCGGGTGTGTTTCCTGTTTTTTCAGAGCCGCTTTGTTCTGCATCATGGAAACAAAACGTTTCAGATCCAGTGTTTTTCCGGAGAAAGCCTCGTACTCGGTGAGCATTTGTTTTAACTGGCGCTCATAGAGTGCTACTGCAAAATCATTAAATTTGCGGGGAATATCCAGCAAAAAGAAAAATTTATCCGGGAACTGGCTTTTTTAATGTGTCATACAGACGCCGGATGCTGTCGCAGCAGGTAGTCAGAATGACACCCTCATAGTCATGTTCCATCACATCTTCCAGCACGGCCTTGGTATAGGAACAGATGTTGGCGTGCATCAGGGTATCCGCATGGTTAAAATCCGTAACGGATGGTTCCAGACGTGTGATTTCCGTGTCCATGGCTTCAAATAATTCCATGGGGGTATATTTACATACATAACCTAACATGATGAATTCCTCTCTTTATCCAGAATTTCCAGAAAAGCTTCCAGACGGGTTTTGATTTGTCCGTCATGGCTGTTCCGGCGGTCCATGGCATCGCCATCCAGAACGAGCAGTGGAATATCCGCGGCCTTGAGTGTTTCGCGAAGCTGGAATACTCCGCCGGCAGATTGCTTACAGCCCCAGTGGCAGAAGTTAATTACGCCATCGGCATGCATTTCTTTTGCCAGTTTTACGACCATATTTGCTTTTTTTTTTTTCGTAGGGACCGTTATAGAGATTGTTTAGCATTTTAGTGGCAAGTGCTTCCAGTGGGTGGGTGGTATCCAGTTCGTCCATGTAATCCAGGTTCATTTCGGTACACTGGATCTGGTAATCTCTGTTCAGGTTAAAATAGTGTTTGAGTGTTTCCTGATAAAAAGGAAGCAGATGTACCCACACAATCCGGGTGCCGTCATATTTCGGATATTGTTTGATATCCTCGGCAAAACTGCGGAACAGATCAAGGGTTTCCGGTGTTCCGATGTTTAAGTGGGTGGCAAAAAGCATGTACATCTGCAGAGTCAGTGTCGATGGATAATAGCGCTCTGCCTGCAGTTTTAAAAACTCTTTGTAATAAGCTTTCGACTGGTTTTCGCGGGCAAGTGTTTCCGACAGGTCATCCATGGACAGACGTTTTCCGGTCAGTGCTTCCAGTTTCTGAATCAGTTCTTTCAGCTGAATGGTCACATATTCCACGGCTTCCGGAGAACAGCTGTCCGGCACATCGATCACATAAGTGTCAAGATCCGTGTGCCGGCTGACATAGCGGAATGTGTTAATATTGCCGTCACAAATCATGGAAGTTGTCACACCGAGTCTGGCAGGTGAAATAATTCCGGAGTCTACGGCACCGATAAAATCTTTGTGATAGGAACAGAGCGTGGAGGCAATTCCACGGCTTTCTGCGCGGTCGATAAAATAGTCTTCACACGTAAATCCTGAGAGAAACGAGGAAAGACATTCCATGGAAAGCGCACTGAGTCCGAAGCACTGGAAAATTTCCACGGGTGCAAACAGATTGCACCAGACCGTGGATTCCGGGTATTCCAGCGCATGAAGCGTATTTTTTACGCCGAGCGTATTCAGCTTCTGATATGCTTTCGGCATTGTTTTTTACAAAATGTTCCGTCCGGAACTGTTCGAGATGTAATCCGATGTCAATCATTTTGCGGGAAACTGCCGGGTGGGTGCCGGCATATTTTTTAATATAATTTCCGTAAGTTTTGACGATATTCATAGTATATATCCTTTATTAAACAGGTTCATTTTCAAAAAAATTATTATAACCTTGTGTCTGTAAAAAATAAAGTTTTGTGTAATAAAATTTAGAAAAACCTAAGAATCTAAAATATTGCGTATTATAGGGGGATTGATTATAATAGAAAGTACGGAATTATCTATTATGGAAGGAATCAGGACACATGGGAGCACAGGACAATACGGAAAAGGTACTGCGCAGTCTTCACGTTTTGCTGTCGAAGAGTGAGCCGTATCCGAAAGAGCCGAGTAAAGTTATCATAGATAAGCAGCAGGTGATTGATCTGCTGGCAGAATTAAATACCTGTATTTATCAGATTATGGATGAATACGAGCTGACCATTCGAAGCCGTGACAAGGCAGAGCGCGATTTCCATAAAAAGGGAGATCAGATCATCTGGGATGCAAGCCGTAAGGCAGAGGACATTTATGCGGCATCTGTCATGTATATGGATGAAACGTTAAACCGTATGCAGGATATTATGCAGGAGGCGGACAAAAAGGTCGGTGCCATCTATCAGGAAATTAAAGAACAGATGGAAAAAGAAGAACAGGAATTAAGAACCAACAAATCCGAACTCAAAGGACAGCTGCAGGATCTGGTTGATACCGAAAAGTACTTAAAGATCATCGAGGAACGGAACCGCGAGATTGAGAAGGAAAAAGATGGAAGGAAGACCGGAGTACGAGCAGGAGAAGCGGGAAGAAAAAGCAATTTACGCAAACCGGCAGACCGATATTAAGATTAACCAGGAATATCTGGATAAGCTGGGACTTTCCGTACCGGAAGAACCGGTAGAAGACCTTGCGGAAGAACCAGTAGAAAAGCCAGTGGAAAAGCCGGTGGAAAAACCAAAGAAGCTGTCGCCGAAGCCGGAGATTCCGGCACCGGTTACGGTAGAAGATGACGATGAAGAGTTAAAGCAGCTGGAAGAACAACTGCGTGTGAATCTGGATGCTGATTATTTTAAGTGGAAAGATGAACAGGAAGAACAGGAAGCAGCAGAAGAAAAAGGAAAAAAATCCGCCGGCTTTCAGAACAAGATCAAGAACCTGATAGGAGGACATCCGCATGACGATTCTGGTGTGTGATGATGACAAGGAAATTGTAGACGCAATTGAGATTTACCTGATTCAGGAAGGATATCAGGTAGTAAAAAGCATATGATGGGGAACAGGCTCTGGATATGCTTCGCACAAAGAAAATTGATCTGATGGTGATCGACGTGATGATGCCGAAACTGGATGGAATCCGTGCGACATTCCAGGCACGTAAAACAAGCAGCATTCCCATTATCATCCTGTCTGCCAAGACAGAAGATGCGGATAAGATTCTGGGGCTGAACGTGGGGGCGGACGATTATGTGACCAAGCCGTTTAATCCGCTGGAACTGGTTGCCCGTGTGAAGTCACAGCTGCGGCGTTATACCACACTTTCGAGCACTCCTTCCGGTGATGCCGTTTATGAAGCCGGCGGTCTGGTTATTAACGATGAATTAAAAAAAGTTACGGTAGATGGGGAAGAGGTCAAACTGACTCCGATCGAATACAACATTCTTCTGCTTCTCATGAAAAATAAAGGAAAAGTATTTTCCATCAGTCAGATTTATGAGGAAATCTGGAATGAAGAAGCAATTGGCGCTGACAATACAGTTGCTGTCCACATCCGGCATATCCGGGAAAAAATCGAAATCAATCCGAAAGAACCGCGGTATCTGAAAGTGGTCTGGGGTGTCGGCTATAAAATCGAAGCGGGGGCGTAGCTGTCTATGAAAGAATTCTCCAGCGGAAAAAAGGGCGCAGCCATTGTCATGCATCAGATGTTTCTGATTATGATGCTTTGCGGAATCTATGGGATCGGATACAATCTGCGCAGACATATCGGAGGGCTGGGTATTCTCAGCCTGTTTATGGTGATCGGCATGGTCGGAAGCTTTGTATTCCTTGCCTATCTGACAGGTGTTGCAGGGCGCCGGTCAGAGGAGGATGCAACCATTTACCTGACCTGGATTGATAAAATTTATACGGATATCCAGATGGCACTTTTTGTGGCATTCATTTATCTTGTGCTCTTTTTGTTGGGAGAAATCTCCATGACATCCAGTTTGAACTGTCCGGACTGATGGTAGCGGTCGGAACAGTCGGGTATCTGGTCGATGTTGTATTCCTGCTGTTTTATTTGAGCATTGTCCGGCGGGTCAAAAACAATACCCTTCTGACATACAGTCTGATCTATCAGGCAGGAAGCTTCCTGAGACGGGTGTTTATCTCCGGACAGAATCCCAGACTGTGTACGCGTAAGGCGCGCGAAAGATATGAGATCCAGCATGCAATTGAAAAAAATTGCGGCAGGGGCACTGGATACGACACTGGATGTGGAACAGTTTCACGGACAGGAAAGAGGCATTGCAGCTTCTGTGAATAATATCCGTGCAGGGCTGAGCGAAGCCATTCAGGAGCGGATCCGGAATGAACGGATGAAGGCAGACCTGATCACGAATGTTTCCCATGATATCAAAACACCGCTTACTTCCATTGTCAATTATGTGGATCTGCTCAAACGTGAAAACCTGGAAAACGAAAATGCACGTAATTATATCCGGGTTCTGGATGAAAAATCCCAGCGCCTGAAACAGCTGACGGAGGACCTTGTCGAGGCATCGAAGATCAGCTCCGGAAATATCCAGCTGGATATGCAGACCATCGATCTGGTAGAACTGCTGTACCAGACGGGTGGTGAGTTCAATGAACGTTTTGAGGCACGGGGGGCTGACCATTGTGACGAAACTGCCGCACAATTCGGTGATGATCCGGGCAGACGGACGGCAGCTCTACCGTGCAATTGAAAATCTGTATACCAATGCGGCAAAATATGCACTCGAAAAATACCCGGGTTTATGTAGATCTGGAAGTAGAGGAGAACAATGCGGTTTTCCGTATCAAAAAATATTTCGAAAAAATCCGCTGCCGGAACAGGGAGCGGCGAGGAAAAAGACCTGACGGAGCGTTTTGTGAGGGGAGAGGAATCCCGCACGACAGAGGGAAGCGGTCTTGGACTGTCCATTGCAAAGAATCTTACACAGCTGATGGGCGGTGAGTTTGCAATCCTGGTAGATGGCGATCTGTTTGCGGCATCCATTACGTTTGCAGTCGTTGCATAAAAATACATTTTATTATATAATTATCATTAACTATGATTTCGAAAACAAGGAGGAAACTATGAAGTTATACGAGAACGGCGCATACCTGGTCAACGGCAGGGATGTTGTCATTAATTCACCGGAAGCGGCATCTGCTGTCCAGGCAAAGACAGGAAAGACTGTTACACCGGAAGATGCAAAGAAACAAACCATTGCATATGGAATTTTAAAGAACCACAATACATCCGGCAACATGGAAAAACTGCAGATCAAATTTGATAAGCTGACTTCCCATGATATTACATTTGTCGGCATCATTCAGACCGCCAGAGCATCAGGTCTTGAGAAGTTCCCGATTCCTTATGTACTCACCAACTGTCACAACAGTCTGTGTGCAGTCGGTGGAACCATCAACGAAGATGACCATATGTTTGGTCTGACATGTGCAAAGAAATACGGTGGAATCTATGTTCCTCCTCATCAGGCAGTTATTCACCAGTTTGCAAGAGAAATGCTTGCAGGCGGCGGAAAGATGATCCTTGGATCAGATTCTCATACACGTTACGGAGCATTGGGAACCATGGCAATTGGAGAAGGTGGTCCGGAGCTTGTAAAGCAGCTTTTGAATAAAACCTACGATATTGATATGCCGGGCGTTGTCGGCATTTACCTGACAGGTACCCCGCAGAAGGGTGTCGGACCGCAGGATATCGCGCTTGCCATTATCGGTGAAGTATTTGCCAACGGATTTGTAAAGAATAAAGTGATGGAGTTTGTCGGACCGGGCGTATCCAAACTGAGTGCAGATTACCGTATCGGTGTGGATGTTATGACAACCGAAACAACCTGCCTGTCCTCCATCTGGAGAACCGATGACCAGGTGAAGGAATTCTATGAGATTCACGGAAGAACCGGAGATTTCGAGGAACTGAATCCGGGAGAAACTGCATACTATGACAGCTTTATCGAACTTGATTTAAGCGAGATTAAGCCAATGATTGCGATGCCGTTCCATCCAAGCAATACATACACGATCGAGGAATTAAATGCAAACCTGATGGATATTCTCGATGACTGTGAGAAGCGTGCACAGGTAAGCTTTGATGGAAAAGTAGACCTTGACTTAAAGAGCAAAGTAAAGAACGGAAGACTGTATGTAGATCAGGGTATCATTGCCGGATGTGCTGGTGGTGGATTTGAAAATATCTGCGATGCAGCAGATATCTTAAAGGGTTCTTCCATTGGAGCGGACGAGTTTACGTTGAGCGTATACCCGGCGTCTACTCCGATTTATATGGAACTTGTTAAGAACGGTGCCGTTGCCAATCTGTTGGAGACAGGTGCCATTGTCAAGACTGCATTCTGCGGACCCATGTGCTTTGGTGCCGGAGATACACCTGCAAATAATGCATTTTCCATCCGTCATTCTACACGTAACTTCCCGAACCGTGAGGGCTCTAAGGTACAGAACGGACAGGTTGCTTCCGTAGCACTGATGGATGCGCGTTCTATCGCTGCAACCGCTGCAAATAAGGGATTCCTTACCGCAGCTACCGATATTGATGTAAACTACAGCAAGCCGAAATACTTCTTTGATAAGACCATTTATGAAAACCGTGTATTTGACAGCAAGGGTGTGGCAGATCCGGACGTAGAGATCCAGTTTGGACCAAATATCAAGGACTGGCCGGCTATGAGCCCGCTTCCGGAGAATCTTGTGCTGAAAGTTGTTTCCGAGATTCACGATCCGGTGACCACAACGGACGAGCTGATTCCTTCCGGTGAGACATCCTCTTTCCGTTCCAACCCACTGGGACTGGCAGAGTTTGCACTTTCCAGAAAGGATCCGGAATATGTTGGACGTGCCAAGGAAGTACAGAAGGCACAGAAGGCTGTCGAGGCAGATACCTGTCCGGGGGATGCACTTCCGGAGATTCATCCGGTTATGGATACCATTCGTGCAACGTTCTCCGATGTCAACCGCTCAAACGTTGGTTTTGGAAGTACGATTTTTGCAGTAAAACCGGGAGACGGCTCTGCGCGTGAGCAGGCGGCTTCCTGCCAGAAGGTACTTGGCGGATGGGCAAACATTGCAAATGAATATGCGACCAAGAGATACCGTTCCAACCTGATTAACTGGGGTATGATCCCGTTTGTTATTGATCAGGGAGAGCTTCCGTTCCACAATCTGGATTACCTGTTTGTTCCACAGATCCGTGAGGCGATCGCAGACGGAAAAACAGAATTTGAGGCATATGTGGTAAAGGATGGTGCTTTAAAGCCATTTACCCTGCGTATGGGAGAACTGACACCGGATGAGAAAGATATTATTCTCAAAGGCTGTTTGATCAATTATTACCGCGGATAGGAGATCTTGTATGACAGACGTGGAAAAACAAAAACAGATGGAACAGATCAAACAGAGCGAGGATGGCATGCGTCAGACGGTTCTTCTGATTAAAATCGGATTGATGGTATTTCTCACCTTTGCCTGTTGTACCGTATTTTTCTTCCTGGTGCTCCGGTACAAGGGGGTTGCAGATACCTGGCATCTGATTACAGGTGCATTGCAGCCGATTATTATCGGACTGGGACTTGCTTATCTGCTTAACCCGGTTATGAAATTTCAGGAGCGGCGCTGGCTGCCGTTTCTGAAAAAGAAAATGAAATCAGAAAAATCAGCGGCTAAAGTGGCACGTGGATTGTCCATTGCCGGGGCAATCCTGTTCCTTCTGGTGATCCTGGTACTTTTGATTGCGGCAATTGTTCCTTCGGTGGTATCAAGTGTTACCGGGCTGGTGGAAGCACTGCCTGGTAATGTGGAGAGCCTGATCCATATGGTGAAAAGTGGAAAACTCGGAGCCTATGGGTGACAGATACCATCAGTGATATGCTGACAAAACTGACGGATCAGGTGGAAAACTGGGCAACGAAGGATCTGCTTCCACAGATGCAGCAATATCTGTTGCAGATTACTTCCGGCGTAATCACGATGGTCAAATCCATATTAAACTTCATCATTGGGATCATTGTCGTTGTTTATGTCTTATCCATTAAAGAAAGCCTGGTGGGACAGAGCAAAAAGATTGTGTATGCGATCTTTAAACCGAAACATGGAAACATTATTATCGAAGTTTTCCACAAGGCAGATGAAGTATTTGGTGGTTTCATCATTGGAAAGATTATAGATTCTGCCATCATCGGAGTAATCTGTTATTTTGGATGTCTGATCCTGCATATTCCGGATACGATACTGGTTGCGGTTATCATTGGAGTAACCAATGTCATTCCGGTGTTTGGACCGTTTATCGGTGCGATTCCGTCACTTCTTCTGGTTGTGATCCAGAGTCCGCTGCATGCGTTGTATCTGCTGATATTTATCATTATTCTGCAGCAGGTGGATGGAAATATTATCGGACCGAAGATTTTAGGTGATTCCACCGGATTATCCGCGTTCTGGGTAATGTTTTCGATTCTGATCGGAGGCGGACTGTTTGGATTTCTGGGAATGCTGCTTGGGGTTCCGGTGTTTGCGATGATTTACTATATTATCCGCAGACTGGTAAACCACAGCATACGAAAGAAAAATCTTACAACCGTAACGGAGGCATATGTGGAGGCAGCCGGTGTAGATGAGGCAACCGGTGCGATCATATATTACGGGGGAAAAACAAAAGAAAAAAAGAGAACTTTAAAAGATTCCGGAAAGAAAGACGAAACAAAGAAAAACCAGTAATTTCAAGGGCTGTACGCGTTTGTGTGCAGCTCTTTTTTTCGGATTATTTTTTGACACTAATTGCCGCCTATGGTATACTTGAAAATAGACAGATAGACCTGTTTGGGGATATTTTAAGGAGATAACAATTGGACAAATACGAATATAATCTGAAGCTTGATCAGATGAAATCCCGTTATGCGGAAGAGAAATACGATGAGGCAGCAGATATTGCAGATACTATCAATTGGAATAAGGTTAAAAATGTAAATGGTCTGGTAAAAGCTGGGGAAGTGTACGAAAAAGTACAGCGTTATGAGGAGAGCCGGGAAGTTTTGCTGATGGCATATGACCGCTCGCCGATCGGAAGAATGATTATTTACCGTCTTGCGGAAGTGGCGGTCAAGATGAAAGATTTTCAGGCGGCACAGGATTATTACGATGAGTTTGTGGAGATTGCGCCCTCATGACACCCTTAAATATGTACTTCGCTATGATATACAGAAGGCACAGGGGGCTTCTTATGAAGAACTGATACCGATTCTTGAAGAACTCAAGGAGCAGGAATATACGGAAGAGTGGGCATATGAGCTTGCTTATCTGTATCACAAAGCAGGGATGAGTGAGAAGTGTATTGATGCATGTGATGAGCTGGTTCTCTGGTTTGGAGACGGGCATATGTAGAGCGTGCATTGGAACTGAAAATGCTGTATCAGCCATTGACGAAAACACAGGAAGAAAAGTATCGGTCGTTTTGTCAGGCAAAAGATGACAGAGCAGGTTTGACACACATTGATGTGGAGGAGATGGCGCGTGCCGGGGAGACCGTGCATGATCCGGTCGCAATTCCAAAAGTAGAAGTAAACACAGAACGGTTTAATACCGTCAATCTTCAGGCGGAAATTGCAAAGGGTATGCAGCAGATCATGGATGCAACCGAAAAAGAAACCGTCACGGATACGCTGGACAATATCAACCGTATGGTGGAAGATGTTCCTTATCTGAAAATGCAGATGGAGGAAGAAAAGCCTGAGGCACACCGGAACAGAATACACGGCACATTGAGACAGATGAGGAGATTGATGGTTCACTCAAGACAAATTTCAAAGAGTTGTTGGGAGAAGACTCCGATGGTCAGATGAGCATGATGACAAATGAGAAAAACATGATTGAGCATCAGATCACAGGCCAGATGACAATTGAGGAAGTGCTGAGTGAGTGGGAGAAAATGCGCAAGGCTGCGGAAGCTGCACTGGAAGATGCCAGAAAGCGGAAACTCGAATCCGCCAAAGCGCGTGCACTGCAGGAGGCAGGCGATATTATGGACCGCCTGACAGGAGTATTGCCAAAACTGGATGCGGTACTGGCAGAGAAGGCGGATATTGTGGAGGAAACGACGGAAACACCGCCACAGACGCCGGAAAGGGAAACACCGCCGGCAACGAATGAGCCGGAAGAACGAAAGGAAGAAGAGGAAGAGAACAAAAAAAAGAGGAACAGCCTGCCAGGGATACAGATGCCGAAGAACTTTGGCCAGAGGGAGTATCTTTAGAAGAAATGGTACGTTCCCAGCAGAAAAAGAAGACTGAAGCTGCCGCACAGAAACCGGCAGAAGAGACATCCGATGTGACAGAAGATGACCAAAACTTAAATGAGAATCGTGGTGTAGAAGAAATGGAAACAAAGACAGAATCAGATACAACAAAGAAAAAGGATTTTGAGGAGGTTCCGATCGAGGATCTGCCACAGAAACCAACACTTGCACAGGAGAGGGAAGAAGAGTTTGCTTTTGTAAGAAGAAAAACAGATCGCTCTTCCTGGAAAGGAAAAAACAGTACATATTCCACAGGTAGACACACCGGTGGATCTGGGAAAAGAGGAAAAACAGAATCTTCCGCTTGTAGAACTGACCGATGAACAGAAAGCCCACCAGCATGATCAAAGTCCTGCAGCAGGAGACCGGGGTTTTGGATGGAAAGATTGGAAAGATCCATGCGGAAGCATTGAACCAGAAAAATGTCGGCGGGCTGCTGGATAAGGTGGCAGGAGGATGCCTGATTATTGAACAGGCAGGAGATATGGAGAAAAAGACCGTGTCGGAGTTATCCGGATTGCTGGACGCAGATGAGAGTGGTCTTTTCGTTATACTCGAAGACACATCCAAGGGCATCAAGAGATTATTTGCGCAGAATGAAACATTTGCCCAAAAATTCAGTGAACAGATCTCAGTTCCGATTTTTACAAATGATGAGCTGGTCACGTTTGCACGTTCTTATTCCAGGGAACTTGGATACAAAATTGATGATATGGCGGTTCTGGCATTGTATAACCGGATCAGCAATATTCAGAGACTGGATCAGGCTACAACCCTGACAGAGGTGAAAGATATTGTGGATGAAGCAATTCACCGGGAGGCACATGGAGGGTTAAAGAAAGCCATCAGTATTCTGACCGCCAGCCGTTATACGGATGATGACAGAATTGTACTAACGGAAAAGGATTTCGAGTAAGATAGATAAGAGAAGACAGGGAGGGTATTTATGAGTAATTTTACAGAGATGGATTGTTACCTGTTTGGACAGGCAACACATTATGATATTTATCGCAAAATGGGTGCTCACAAAATGACAATTGAAGGAGACCGGGCGTCCAGATTGGCTGTATGTACAAGTTCCTGATTATCGCGCAGGACGGAAGAAAGCTGTACAAAAAGCAGACCCTTATGCAAATTATGCACAGCTGCGGCCGGAGACCGCTTCCATTGTCACGGATATTTCCAATTTCCTCTGGTCTGATAGCGAATGGATGAGTGCCAGAAAAAAAACTTTCCAAAGAGGAAGTATATGAGCAGCCGCTGGCAATTTATGAGGTACATCCGGGTTCCTGGATGCGCCATCCGGGGCGGGACGATGATGGATTTTATTCCTACCGCGATCTGGCAAAGACATTGATTCCTTATGTCAGGGAGATGGGGTATACCCACATTGAGCTGATGGGGATTTCCGAGTATCCATACGATGGTTCCTGGGGATATCAGGTAACGGGATATTATGCACCGACTTCCCGTTATGGAACACCGGAGGATTTTGCACATCTGGTCAACGAATGCCATAAGAACAAGATTGGCGTGATTCTTGACTGGGTACCGGCGCATTTTCCAAAAGATGCGCATGGACTTGTAGAGTTTGATGGTACTGCAACTTATGAATATGCAGACCCGCGCAAAGGAGAGCATCCGGACTGGGGAACCAAAATCTTTGATTACGGAAAGAATGAGGTCAAGAACTTCCTGATCGGAAGTGCATTGATGTGGATTGAGAATTATCACGTAGACGGACTTCGTGTGGATGCAGTTGCATCCATGCTGTATCTGGATTACGGGAAGGAAGATGGACAGTGGGTTCCGAATATTTATGGTGGAAATAAAAATCTGGAAGCCATTGAGTTTTTCAAGCACATCAATACGCTGATTCTCGGAAGAAATCCGGGTTCTGTGATGATTGCAGAGGAATCAACGGCATGGCCGAAAGTAACGGGTACGGTAGAGGATGACGGACTTAATTTCAGCTACAAGTGGAACATGGGCTGGATGCATGATTTCCTTGACTATATGAAGCTTGACCCGTATTTCCGCAAGGACAATCACAACAAGATGACCTTTGCGATGAGTTACAATGAGAGCGAAAAATACATTCTGGTGCTCTCCCATGATGAGGTCGTACACCTGAAATGTTCCATGCTCAACAAGATGCCCGGACTCGAAGGGGATAAGTTTAAAAACCTTATGGCTGGCTATGCATTCATGATGGGACATTCCGGCAAAAAACTTCTGTTTATGGGACAGGAATTCGCGCAGGAGCGTGAGTGGAGCGAGAAGCGCGAACTGGACTGGTTCCTGCTGGATGATCCGAAACACAAACATATGCAGGACTGGGTAAAGGCACTGCTTCATTTGTACCGTAAGAATCCATGTCTGTACGAGCAGGATACGACCTGGGCAGGATTTGAGTGGATGAATGCCAACGACTATGAACGCAGTATTTTCAGCTTTGTGCGAAAGAGTAAGGATGGAAAGAATAACCTGCTCTTCGTGATCAGTCTCACACCAGTAGAGCGTGACGATTATCGGGTAGGTGTGCCGGGCAGACATACCTATAAGCTGGTATTAAACAGTGCAGATCCGCAGTTTGGCGGAAGCGACACAGAGGATACAAAACGTCCGGTTTCCTACAAGGCGGAAAAGAAGCCTTGCGATGGACAGGATTATTCGATCGGATATAAGCTGCCGCCTTACGGAGTAGCAGTATTTAAATTTTAAACAGAAATGGTGGAAGCCGGAGATTCATGGAAGTGGATGTCCGGTTTCTTTTTTAATTATTTGATCGTAATACGGGGAATCGTGTTAAATAATGTATAATTTTAGAAATAATTCATGCGATTTAGTGTAAAAACAAAACACCCGAGAACAAAGAGTACCATATTTGCTACACTCATACATTGCACCATCGAAAGACGGGTCACATAGCCTAACATGCAATTATTATGAAAAAAATGATAAAAATTATGTCGCTTTCTGTACAGAATTTTGCACCTTGCTCCAACTTTTCCATAGATCATTGGATGTATAAATTACTGTTTTCAATTCATGATTTGTTGCTATTTGTAGTGTGAGAACCCAGATGTTTCTTTTATCATCCTTTTGGATAGATACACCATTCACATAGTTGCTGCCTTTCAAATTATCAATTTCATAGGGAATCCATGTTTTACCGGCATCATTTGTAATATACGCATAAGTATCCTCACCGTGGTAACTTGTGAGAATCATTCCGTTTGATTTATTTCTAAAAGCCATATCTGCCGGATAATTCCGTATATCAGTTGACAGGTCTTTTACAGGTGTGTAAGTGTGACCGCTATCTTTTGTTGTCCATAACATTTTACCCATTATTCCGGCACCCGGATCAGAACAATACAGGAGATATCCATGTCTGGCATCCGTGAAACTTATGTATACAGCATTTGGTCCGCCATAGGATTCATAAGATAATGAAGAAAGTTTTTCCACTTTTCCACTGTTTGTGCAACAAATTACGGAAATATTATTGTCAGTGGAAAAGTATGCAACGTATACCAGATCTTTGGTAACTGTATATAAATCAGGTGTTTCATTCGAATTTTTATCTAAATCCGGTATTGAGTAAATAATTTTATTGCCAAAAGTGATTTTGTTGCCGGATGCGCTCAAATATCAGATGCATGATTTTTTAATTTTTTTGTTTCCGAAATTTGGGATTCTGTATTTTCTTTCACATTACCACATGAGGAAAGAAAACAAACGCATATACATAATAGGAACATTAATATGGCAGATTTATAATGAAATTTACCATGCCCCAATAGAAGTAATGGATGTTGCCACATCTTTATCAAATAAAATTCCCCCTACTGTAATTTGAGATTGTTGTTTTATATTATAATTTGAAAAGGTTGTCCCATATCTTCAGTTAGATTTCGGTTAAAAACCTGATATCGTTGGTTGAGATGCTGGCGCAGTCTTTTCAAGTACAACTTAAAAAGGATCATTGCTTAGAAGTAAATATAATCATTCTCGTCCACATATTTACCACAATGTGGACAATATCGATTACAACCTGTTTTAAGAAAACTACCACAATGAGGACATCTTCTGAACACAGCAATAAAAATTATCGTTCCAACAAGTTCTACTAACCCGGCTCCTAATATTATCAATCCCATCATAGTTCCTGTGCAAATACCTATGATAACAAGAAGTAAACCTATGACCGTAAATATAACGGATAATCTTGTCACAATTTTAAGTGGAATACGGTGCATTTCAATCATCTCCATTCTCCCAATTCTGTGGTGTATATCCTTTATAGAACCATTTGTTTAAGCAGAAAAACTCAAAATTAAATCCGTGATATCAGAAATTGTATCTGATAAAGTGCCATTAATAGTGTATGACTCGGTATCCCGATAGATAGTTAATTGACGACATAATATTTTCTTAAAAAATATATTTAATTCCATAATAGTATATTTGTATGGAAAAAAGCAATAGAATTGGTGTGAACTGCAAAATATTGGCTTTAAACGACAGAACAAAAAGAGAGGAAGAACAGCATTTTTATGTATATATGATATAATGAAAGCAGTATATTAGAAAAATGGTGAAAATAAATATGAGTATTCCCTTTATGGTTATATTTGTGTGTGCATGGTATTTTAAAATGTTGATCCCAATGTTGATTTGGTGTGTGATGTTTTTAATGCTTCGGAATTATATTGGAGGATATCATGCAAAAACGCATTTCCGATGTATTTTGTATAGCAGTGTTTATGGAGTATAGCAATGTATGGAATAATCTGGTTGGCGGTTGTTCCCCTGACAATAAAATTGATTGTATGTGGAGGTCTGTTATTGATTAATATTTTTACAGGACCATGTCATTCATGATGAAAACTTGAAAGGTTATAAGAGAAACTATTGTAAAATCGGTGTTGTTATATTAGCAGGTGGAGTAGTTTGTGCGGTATTTTTAAATCTTTGCAATGTAAAATTAGGGAATGCTGTTTGTATGGGGATAATTTCTGCCGAGTTTTTTATATGGAATGGATTTGTTAATAAATCGGAAAAAAGATAAAGATGTATGATGAGATGAATTAGGAGAAAAATGAGAATGAAAAAAATATCTTGGAACAATTTTTTTAATATTTGGTTTTTTGGAAATTATAGTATTGAGTGCAATTTCAACCTTTGACAGGGTAATGTATGAAGATACAAATCATTTTATTGGATTTATAAATAATTATGGGTTGTGGCCATTTCTAATAGGTTCTGTAATAGTACTATTTTGCGGAGTGGTTTTGATAGTGTTAGAATATAGTAAAAGATAGTGAAATAAAGGATATTTTATCAAATGCCAGAAGTGTCAGTTAAGATAAAGAGTTTATTTTGATTGACATTCTGGCATTTAAAATTAAGGTATTTAAGTATGTAATTACAAAGTTTTTACGGTATATCCGTAATTTTTTAATTGTTCATAGACCTGACTATTTTGGGGAGCATAGATAATTCCGGTAAAATTTCCAAAAGAATCTTTTTTTCAATTGTGCAATTTCCGTTTTCTATCGAAATTGATGTTAAAGAAGGATTATCATAAAAAAGCCATATGACCAATTTTATTGACAGAAGCTGGAATGTATACTGTTTTGATAGCCTCGCACCATGAAAAACATCCTTCTTCAATTTCGCAGACTTTATAACCAGCAAGTTCATTGGGAATACGCAGATCTACAGGTGTCGAATTGCTTGGCAGATAGGAAACAAGATCTGCATAATTTTGCGCACGAATTCTGTAATTATAATTTTCGGCATTTTGAAGCGGATCGTTGGTAGTCATTTCATTTTTTGAGACAGAAAAAGACTGCGGAAAATAAAATTTTAACAATTGATTGTAACCACAAGAGAGTAAGATCATGCCAATAATAAGAATAGAAAATATCCAAAAAACGATGCGATGATTAATTTTTATCATAAAGGTTTCCTTCTTTCATTTCAAGAATCTGGTCACAGAGACTGGTAATATTCTGATGATCATGTGTGGCAATTATAATACAGGACTTCTTCTTTTTTAAACCTTCCAGAATGGCTTTCAGACACCCAATGGTATCTGTATCCAGCGCATTGGTTGGTTCGTCTAAAAGAAGTAATTGTGGGTTTTCAAAAATTGCCTGCGCAATATTAAGCTTTTGTTTCATCCCCAGAGAGAATTTTTTTACTTTTTCATTGCTTTCAAGGTTTATTTTCCGGAGTGCATCCTGAATGTCGGAAGTGGTGGCATAATGGTTGATTTTATTTAATTCTTCCAGATTTTCGAATGCAGTTAACTGGGGTTGTAATTCCATGTTTTCTATAATTAGTCCCATATGGTCAGGAAAAGAGATTTCTTTATGTAACGTTTTCCCATTAATTATTATTGAGCCGGAAGTCGGGGAAAACCAGACCGGATATGATACGGAGTAACATTGTTTTTCCGGAACCGTTGATGCCATAAATACCATAAATTTTTCCGGTTTCAAATGTGTAAGAAATATCATTTAGTACGGTTTTCTTTTTTAAATTTTTTTTTGAGATGTGTTCTAATTGAATCATACAAAGTCCTTTCTTTTTTATTTGTAAATAAAGTAAAAAATACAGCATCATGATAAAAATGATTTTGATTGCAGGGGTGCAATACCATGGAAATATAAGGTAAGCAATTTTGCGGAATGGATGGACGAAAACCATACATTCGGATATCAGGCAATAAATCGAGAGAAATAAAATGGTGATCGTTTCAGATACACATAAGCGGAGTAAAAGAACCAACTGAAACAACAGATACAGGTTTAAAAAGTATCAAATAAATGCATTATGATGGTCACGCTGTTTTGAATAAAACATTCAATATAATAATACATTCCCACAAAAATATATAGAGCAAGTAATAAAAACTAATATAATACCGGAAAGATGTAATTTATTGATTAAAATATTTCGTGATTTTAAGCGAGGAATAATAAAACTCCCGTAATAATACAGAAAATCGGTATCATAAACAGAAAAATATAAGATTGCACTTATAGGAAGAAGCCATTGGGCACAAACATCCAAAAAAGATGTGGGGTGTGATGGCAGTTGGTAAGCAAACATAAATGCAGTGTCGGGTAAAATACTGATATATTTAAAATGTAATAATTGTAAAATAAAAAACGGCAAAATAAATCGAATACAATTTTTAAATGCTTTCATTCATAAAACTCCTTCTTCTTATTTGTTTGCAAATATACCAGATACAAAAAGAAGGGCAAGAAATGTAAGCCGAAGCAAGTCATAAAAAGCAAACAATAACAGACTGGTGGTGCACCATATAGTGAATGGCTACCAGGCAATTCCGAAGAGGAAGGAAATAACTGTTGCTTATTTTGTAAAGAAAAATCTGCGTGCAGCACAAAAGACATACTCAAGTGAAGCGTACAGGGTAGGAATGTAGTTGTTTAATATTTGCTGAATGCAAAAAGATTCCCATACAATACAAAAATCTGCAATCCACTGAAATAAAAAAATAAAAAAATGGAAAAAATTCAAATAACGAAATCCGATCTGTGTAAACAGATAGATTCCTCCCGAAAGTATGTGAAGGGCAGCAAATAGCAAAGTAAAACAAAGCACTGTCCGGTATTGGTATCGGAAATATTGGTATCGTGTCTGGTATCTGCAGACATAGCAGCCAATTTGAGGAGCCATCATCCGGGGAAGATAAATCAGATATACAAAAGGAATAATAATTGCATAAGCATGCAAAAAGTAAAAAAATCACCTGAGAAAAAAGGAGACCAGATAAGAAGAAAATGTAATCAGGTTTTTATGATACATATGACCTGATTTCGCATATACAAGAGCCACTGTGACATAAAAAACAAAAAAGTAAAAACTGTTGTGATACATTTCTTATTCATAGATACTCCTTCTGGTCAGAATACAGATGTATAGGATTGCTGGCACGAAAAGTAATAAAAGTCCTGAAGCTATTTCCGCAAGGGTGGAATTAATTTGAAACGGCTGGAAAATTAAAAGCAGGGAGGGGTTTTAAAATTTCAATCAGCCAGAAAAATATACTTACAAAATATACCGTTTTTCGGTTGCGGAAATAAAAGGATGTTGCACAACAAAACATACCCATAATGCCATAGATAATACTTGTGATCAGAATATGTACAAAATTGTTTAACAAAGGATGGTTATTCCAAAATATTGTAAAATTATTCAAAGCAGAAATTTCAGATGGATTGTATTTCCCACCACGAAACATCAAGTGAACACAGAGTAGATTCAGGGAAAGAGAAAGAAAAAACCAATACGGACAGCAATATAAAATTTTTTATAAGAAGACGGTAAAGCATTTTTCTCTTTCCAATCCGGCTGATCAGGATATTATCATAACCCCGTTCCTGATCCATCAAACAATCATTGGAGGAAATTACCAGACAGTACAATGGAATCAGCCATAAGTAAAGGCCTTGAAAGATATGTCCGATACCAACGCTGTTTCCGCATAAAAAGAAAGCACAATCCGGCTGATAGGCATAGTTTCCCTGAATGATCTGATATATGTACCACCAGGATTCCAGAAATGGAAGAATAAAAATCCATAGAAGAACCATAACGGTGGATAAAGTGCTGAGATTTCGTTTGATTAAAAATCGTAACATAGGTGCTCCTTTTCCTTTCCCCGAAAGATATGATATTCTTTCGGGGAAATTGTTAATTGGCAATATAATATACACCAGAATATATTGAATTTTACAATAGCATATTTATATAAAAAAACAATAGAATTGGCGCGAAATACAAAATATTGGCTTTAAACGACATTGAAATTAAGGATTCAATTTCCTTTTTATTCTGCATTTATGGTACAATTGTAGTCAGGTGGAGGTGCTGACTTTGTGGAATATATGGGAATTTCTTATTATTTTATTTGAATCATTTTTGTTTTTCTTATTTATGAATAGAAAGCTGGATTCCAAAAAAGAGAATTTCTAAATGGCAATGGTGTGCATGGTTACTGTTTTCTACATTTTATTTTTTTAAATCAGATGAAAGTATCAATATTTTATACTGTGTTTTACGGTATCATAGTGCATTTTTTAATTACAATGATTTTTACAAATTCTTCTCTTTTTTCACAGTTTTTTTATGTTATATTGTATTCGACCTATGCGTTACTTGCAGATGTAGTGTCTGCAATGCTTCCAGTGGTTTTCACGAAAATATCAATCAGGTTTTATCGGGAGGCTGGGTTCGGGCGGTTTTTTACATTGGTTTACCTGATCCTGCTTGGTGTGTTGATCGGATTGACGATAATGATTGGTAAACAAAATATCTGCCTGCGGACAAAGGAAAAGCTGATTTTTATAGGAATTGCGTTGTTGTGTGTGGCAATCGAGCAAATAGACATGATTGCTGTAGTAAGAGCATTGCAGCAATCCCGGGAAAACGATTTTTTCATGCTTGTGACAATTTTTGTCTTTGTGTTATTCCTGTTTATGATTATGCTGTTATTTATTATAATCTGGGTGTGGAAAGAGAAAAAAAATAATAAACTGCTGGAAGAAAATCTGCTGTCACATATGGAATCACAGCAGTACGAGCAGATTCTTGCTTCGGTCAAAGAGCTGCGTATAATGAAGCATGATGTAAAAAATCATCTGGATGTGTTGCAGACGCTTTTGGTAGGGAACCATACCGGACAGGCCGTTGACTATATGCGGCAGATCACAGCAGACCTGAATAAGGTGCATTATACACTTTCCAGTGGAAATACAACGGTTGACTGTATCGTCAGCAATAAGCAAAGCATGGCGGAAAATGTTGGGATTCTTACAGAAAATATCATATATTTACCGGAAGAGATTCCATTAAGTGATGTAGAGATTTGTTCTTTGCTGGGGAATCTCTACGATAATGCAATTGAGGGATGCATGCGGGCAGAAAGTAAGAGAATATGGTTGTATATGAAGCCATTTCATAATATGCTGTCAATAAAAATTGTCAATACTTCGGATGGGGTTACAGATTTAATTCCAGAAATGAATTATTGAGCACAAAAAGCAGGGAAAGGCAATCAAAATGGAATGGAACATGGAATTGGATTGAAGCGAATACGGGAAATTGTAGAGAGACATTTCGGAATCATGGAAATATTGCCGGAAAAAGAAATGTTCTCCGTAAATATTTTGATTCCGTTGCATCAGGGAGAGCAGCAGACATGAATTTGAAAATTGCAGTTTTGGAAGATAAAGAAAACGATTACCGCATATTGGAGTCGGCTCTGAAAATTTGGAGTGAGGGTAGCGGAAACCGAATCGAATTATTCTGGTATCAGACCGGAAATGAAATGCTAAAGTCTTTTGAACAGGATGGTTTTGATATTTTGTTTTCAGACATTGAATTAGAAGAAAACGAAACAGGACTTACATTTTGTGGAAGATTGAGGGAACTGGGATATTCCGGAGAGATTATTTTTCTTACAGCTTTTCGGGAGTATGTCTTTCGTGGTTATGATGTGAGGGCACTTCATTATCTGTTAAAACCAATCACACAGGAAAACTTATCGGTATGCATGGACAAATATCTTACAATCCATGCAGGTGATTTTTATTACTTCCATAAAGAAAATGATATTGTTAAAATTCGATATTATGATATGATTTTGATTCGGAAGGAAAAACATGATGCGGTAATTCAAATGAAAAATATGGCATATGCGGAGAGAGTTTCCCTTTGGGGAGATGGAGAAACGATTGCCTCCGCAATTTGTCCGTTGTCATAAATCATATATTATAAATATCATGTACGTGGATTCTATAGTTGGAAGTCTGATTTACATGGCGGATGGAACGCAGATTGTGGCAGGACGAAAATATCTGGCAGATGTAAGAAAAGAACTGCTTGATTTTGCACAGAAATAAAATTTAATAATATAATGTTTGGAGCCGCTAGTTATATTACTGCAAGTACATAAGATGACAGAAGTGTTATTTAATGTAATTTTACTTTAGGTTTCGGGATAACCTGCCGATACATGTTATAGCGTAAAATGTAATGGTACGGAGGCAATACATGCAGGTTGAGCAGAAAAATATATGGGAAGATGTAACGCGGAATGCAAAACGCGATAACAGTAACAGGGCAATTGCGGCTTATCAGGCAAATATGCCGGATGCCGGAGCGGTTGCAGCTTTTGGCGGACAGGAAGCCTATGTGCAGCAGAAAACTGCGGTGTCCGGAGGCTGGAAATATCGATATGGCAACGTATTCCAACCCGGCAAAGCAGGGGCAGGAAGAAAAGACAGTAGCGGAAAAAAATTGCAGGGCAGGAGATTTCTTCGGGACAGGCGCGCAGCAACGAAATCGCTGTAGTGGCAAATACCACTTCCACAGAAGATTTAAAGAAGATGGAAGAGGACGGATTTTCCATTTCCGATGCAGACAGCCATACCATTATTACCGTGACAGACAAGATTAAAGCGGCACTGGCAAAAGCCGGAGTGGATGTGTCTTCCATGGGCGGAACACTCACAAAGGAACAGTTAGAGGAGATCACCGGAAGTCCGGTTGTGACGCAGCAGATCATGGACTCTCTTGCGGCAAACGACCTGCCAGCGACGGAGGAAAATGTGCAGGACAGTGCGGAGGCAGACTGGCACAGGCTGCCCGATTCCGGAGATCACGAAACAGGCGATGAGTTATCTTCTGAAAAATGATATGGAGCCGACCATCCGCAATCTGTATCTGTCCAATTACAGCAGCAGCGCAGAAAATATTGTGGAGCCGGAGCAGAGTGGAATTGATTTTGAGTCCCTGATGCCGCAGATTCGTGAGATTATTGCAGAAGCAGGCCTTTCCGATGACGAATATGCGGTGGACAACAGCAAGTGGCTGGTGGCAAACCAGATTCCCCTTACACCGGAAAATCTGCAGTATCTGACAGATCTGCAGGGATTATCGGACGATCTGCAGACCGATCATATAGACTGGAACCAGATCGTGGATTCCATGGCGAAGGCAATTGCGGCAGGAAAACGTCCGGCAGATGCTTCCATGATTACTGCACGCAGACAGATGGAGGAAGCACGTCTGGTAATGACCAGTGAGGCATCCGTGGCGATGGAAAAAGCAGGCGTAGAGATGGATCTGACACCGCTGGCGGATCTGGTCGAGGATTTAAAATCTCAGGAGAGAGAATACTATAAAGACCTGCTTGCCGGTGCCGGAGTTGAGCCAAGTGAAAAAATGTGGATCTTATGGCAGAAACCATGGATGTGTTTGCCGAACTGAAACAGCAGCCGGCATATGTAATCGGGCAGGTGGATGCGGATGATTCCGTTCAGGAGATTCATGATGCCGGAGCGCAGATGCAGCGTGCATTTGCACAGGCAAATGAAAGTTATGAAACACTGATGACTGCTCCGCGCAGTGACATGGGGGATTCCATAACAAAGGCATTTTCCAATGTGGACGATATTTTACAGGATCTGCAGCTGGATACAAGTGAAACAAACCGCCGTGCAGTGCGGATACTGGCATATAACAATACCGAAATTACACCGGAAAATATTATGGAAGTAAAAGCACTGGATGAGCAGATGCAGCGTGCGTTTTCTAATATGAAACCGGCAGTAACGCTGGAAATGATCCGCCGTGGGGAAAATCCACTGGATATGACTATGGAGCAGCTGAATCAGGCGGCACAGGAGATTCAGCAGGAGAACGGAACACAGGAGCAGGAACGGTTTAGCAAATATCTGTGGAAACTGGAGCAGAATCATGAGATTTCTGAGGAAGAGCGCAGCAGTTATATCGGCATTTACCGTCTGATCGCACAGGTGGAAAAAGGAGATGGGGCAGCACTTGGATTTCTGATGAATCAGGGATCGGACGTGACGATGCGAAACCTTTTGCGTGCTGTGCGTTCAGAAAAAAAGAGTGGTCTGGATTATCAGGTGGACGATGATTTTGACGGAGTTGACAGCACAGCAGAAGGTCCGAAAAATTGACGAGCAGATCTCGGCTGCGTTCCAGCAGAATTGTCTGCGCGATGTGATGGAACATATTTCACCGGAAAAACTTTCCCGTCTGGGAGAAGAAAAGTGGCAGAATATGTCTCCGGAACAACTGGCAGAGGCACTCCGGCAGATGGATGAATCCGTTGGGGAACAGGAAGCGGAAAAAAGCTATCGGCAGGAACAGCTTGCGCAGTATCAGCAGCTTGCAGAAACACCGGAAGACGTATATACCTATCTGGAGCGGTATGATATTCCAAACAGTATGGTAAATGTCATGGCAGCATCGGAAATGCTGCGCAAACCAAACCGGATGATGGAGCGGTTGTTTCAGCAAGATCATGTTTCCAAAGATTCCATGACAGAGATTGCAGAGATGAAAGAGCAGGTACTTGAACAGTTTTCAAAAGCCCTTGAGAATCCTTCGGATCTTGCAGATGCCATGGAGACGCTTGCGGATGTGGCAGAGCATGTGATGGATACGATGATCGTAGAAGATCCGGATGTCCGCACGATTGATATCCGGGAAATGCGCCAGATGACCGCACAGTTTCAGATTGGTGCGAAACAATCGCAGGAAGAATGTTATGTGATTCCGATGCAGACAGGAGATTCTGTCACCGGGGTTTCTTTAAAAATCGTAAGAGGAAAAAAGAAAAAGGGTCTTGTGGATATTTTTCTGGATGGAGAAAAGGCAGGAAAGATCACGGCATCTTTTCAGGTAAAATCAGACCGTATTTCTGGAACAATTGTGACAAGCGAGGAAGAGACCGCAAAACAGGTCGAAGAACACCTGCAGGAACTGCAGGATGCCATGCAGGAACCGGCAGATATCCATGTTGCATATACACCGGATCTTTCTTTGTCGCAGTTTGAGATGTCCGGAATCCGGAGGGAAAGTGAAATGAAAGAGCAGGGAGAACTGGAGGAATACCGTTCCAATCAGGTACAGACAACGAGGTTGTATCATACAGCGGAAGTTTTTATTAATTCCATAAAATCCCTTTTGACAAAAACAAAAGATCTGTAGTAGGATAGTGCGGAAACCAGATTACAGGTGGTTTCACGATAAGAATGAAAATATACAGGATCTGGAAGGAGAATGGCGAATGAAAAAAGAAAATTGTGGCAATGATACTGGTGCTTGCCTGTGTGACAGGAATATATGCACCGGAAAATGCATGGGAAGCACCGGTGACGGTAGAAGCATCCACGCAGAAAGGGAAGAAAACCCCATCCATACAAAAAAAGTATACAATGCTGTAAAGAAAGCGTATGGGGATGATTATATCCCAAGTGAAAAAGTATCAAAGAAAGAATTGAAGGAGCGCTACGGAATTTCTTCCAAATGGTACAGTGCTGCAATTGCGGAGGTGCCGATGATCAGTGCAAATGCAGACACACTGGTTATTGTAAAAGCAAAGAATGCAGCTTCCAAAAAGAAAATCCGGTCGGCATTAAAAAAATACAGGGAGGAACTGATACAGGATACCTGTCAGTACCCGATGAACCAGTTAAAGATTCAGGCTTCCAAAGTTTATGTAAAAGGAAACTATGTATGCTTTATCATGCTTGGAACAATCAGCAACAAGCAGGAGGAACAGTCCGAGGACAAAGTGATTGCTGCATATAAAAAGCAGAATGAAAAGGCCGTAAAAGCCATCAGTAAACTGTACAAATAGAGAAAATTATGATACGGATATTCAAACGGCTGCCGGGTGTGATTTTTATGGTGCTTCTCCTCGGTCTGGCAGGAAAAAGAAGCACTGTCGCATCAGAGAACCTATTCTCCGGTTGAAAAAAGAGAACTTCAGACACGCCCGGAAATAAGTATAACGAAAGTTCTGGATGGAAGATTCCAGAAAAAATACGAATCGTATCTGCGGGATCAGTTTCCCGGAAGGGATCATTGGGTTTCGTTCCAGACAGACATGGAATTGTTTATGGGCAAAAATGAAATTCATAATGTTTACATCGGAAAGAACCATTACCTTTTGGAACACTATACAGAAAAAGAGTTTGATCCGCAGCAGATTTCCAAAAATCTGCAGGCTCTGGAGAAGTTTGTCGGAAAAGCAAAACAGAACGCGGATGTCCATGTGATGATGGTGCCGACAAAGTCGTGGGTACTCCGGGAAAAACTTCCGGCATTTGCCCCGCATTATAAGGAGCAGAAGTTTTATGATGCATTGCAGCAGAAATTGGAAAAAGAGGATGTACTGATTTCCGTGGAGCCCGTACTGGATGCACATAAAGAGGAAGAAATTTATTACCGGACAGACCATCACTGGACGACGCTGGGAGCATGGTATGCCTATGAACAATACACAAAGGCGGTTGGTGGAGATCTTCAGAGGGCACAGGGGAAAAAAGAAGTTCCGTTGCATCAGTAAAGATTTCTATGGAACAACTTATGCAAAAATAAATTATGCCAGACAGGCAGACAAAATTGAGATTTATGAGCCGGCGGATAAACTGCGTGTTGTTTATAATATGGGAGAAAAGAAGACAAAGACACTGTATGATGTTTCCTTCCTGAAAACAGCAGACCAGTACAGCGTTTTTACCGGTGGGAATCAGGCAGTGCTTGAGATTACCGGGGGAATAAAGAACGGAAAAACGCTGCTTTTGATCAAGGATTCTTTTGCGAACAGTATCCTTCCTTTTCTGGCAGAAGATTATGAAAAACTTGTCGTTGTGGATCTTCGCCAGCTGAATGTAAGCGGAGACCGGCTTTTGGAAATGTTTTCACCTACCGATATACTGATTCTTTACAACAGTGCACAGTTTGCACAGGATAAAGAGTTTGAGATCAAGTGTAACTAGTATATCGTTTCGTAAAGAAACGGATTAGGTGGCAGTATCCGGTACGTCTTTTCCGCTTTCCAGATAGGTTATGGCACCAAGGTAAACGGCGCGGACCAGTTTTTCCTGATAGGCATCTGTGACCAGCAGAGCTGCTTCCGTTTCATTGCTCAGAAACCCACATTCGACAATTATGATCGGTGTGGGTGTTTTTTTTAATATGTAGTAGTCGTTGTTGGATTTACAGACCCTTGGTTTTGGCGGATTAAGGCTGTTGTTTAGGGTATCCTGCATTACTGAGGCAATTGCAGAACTTTCCGCAGACTGTTCAAAGTAAAACACCTGTGGACCGGAGACTGAGGGCATCCGGAAAACTGTTCTGATGGATGCTGATGGTCATAACCGGATTGGTATCTGTGATCAGTTTTACGCGGTTTCGCAGATCTTCTACTTTTACACTGCGCGAGTTTTCATCTGCAGGAACGGTATCATCACTTCGCGTGAGTACAACCTTATATCCTTTGTTTTCAAACAGGGTTTTGAGTTTTAGCACAATAGACAGGTTGATGTCTTTTTCCAGAGTATCGTTACAGCCAACTTTTCCAGGGTCGCTTCCTCCATGTCCGGCATCAAGAACGATACAGGTTTTGGAGGAAGCCGCATGTCTGGAAGATGTCAGTGCAGCTGATGCACGTGCAAGTAAGAAAGCACTTATAAACAGACAGGCAACCATAAGAATTTCAAATTTCTTTTTCATAGAACCTGCTTTATGGAATTATTTATTCCTATATATATGCAGGTAAGTCAGTGGATATACCTGGTAACGGTATCCCAGATATCACTCGTTTCAAATCCGAGTTTCCAGAAGGATGCACCGGCAAGCTTCTTTTCTTCAACCAGTTTTAACCGGCATTCTGCGGAGGCGGAGTCTTCCAGCCATACCTTATAGGTGGTGTCATTATCTGTAAATTCCGAATAGTTCTGTCCACAGTCATCCTGCCATGTTTTGGTTGCACCATATGTGGCGAGAAAATCGTTTGCAGCTTTCATGCCATAAATTTTTGAGGGAATTTTGGCACCGGCTGCTGTGTCATCGGAACTGCTCTCGGATGGGATTTCCCATACACGCGTATAAAATGGCATTCCAAGAATTACCTGATCGGCAGGAACCTCTTTTAAAAGTATCTTACACCCTGGGTTACCCAGCTTAAAGAGAAGCAACAGACCCGGCTTCGGGGCTTCCGGCATAATGTTCATCGTATCCCATAATCACAACATAATCTGCAAAATTTGCCTGTTCTTTTCGATTATAAAAGGAAGTATGTGACATCGGAACGTAATTGTCCACAGAAAGAACAACCCCGTTGTTTTTTGCACTTGATGGAAAGCTCCCGGATGAATTCAATAAATGCATCCCCGACTTTCTCCCCGTTCATACTTTCAAAGTCTACGTTGATTCCATCCAGATTGTATTGAATCGCCATGGAAACAATCTGGTTTACCAGATTCTGTCTCTTAGAGGTATGGGTCAGGACTTCTGTTGTATCGACATTTTTATTTTCCAGATTGCTGACAAGCGCCCAGACTTCAATCCCCTGGTTATGACAGTAATTTACATAATTCAGGCTTGCCAGGTTGGCAATGTTTCCATTGTTGTCATTCAGATAAAACCAGGTAGGAGAGAGTACATTGATTCCTCTGGTATTGGCAAGGACAGAGGAAACCGCGTTATTTGCAGACTGGTTTGTGACCTGATGCCAGGCCATACAGATATTGTAATCTTTCTTTATATGTGCAAAGGTATCCGGAGTGAAATCGCTTTTTCTTGTTTTTTTCTTTGACGGAGGAAAGCATACGTTTCTGCATGTATCCAATAATACCGTCATCTGTCATTACTTTGTCCCAGTTGTCGCCCTGTTCGATCACGGTGACTTCCTCTTTGGAAGAAACTTTTTTCAGAATCGGGCTTTTGATGCCTCCTCTTACGCGCAGGGAGGCATTTTTTTTTGGCAGTGGCAGTCTGGTATTTTCCCCCACTGGCTGGTAATAATGATCCGGTGGGGATCTTTTACATGTTTGTATTTAAAATCGGAATATTCCTTTACAAAATCCAGATCAATATATGCAGTATCAGAGTTTATGGTAACAATTTTACGACCGTAATCTGCGGAAGATTTTGTAACCATATAACTGGTCTGCTCGGCCTGTGCCGAGATCAGATTTTGTGTTGTTGCATAGAGAAGGATATTCTCGTTATTGTCCCAGTAAAAACGTGAATTTAAATTGTCATGGACAAAATCATAATCAATATAAATATGACCGTCAATGACCCTGGCTTTGGAAGAGGTTACTTCATTATTTAAAACAATGGCAACCTCATCGGAATTTGTCAGATGATAATAAGTGGTTAAATCTTCGTGTTCCTTACTCGGTGTGTATTTGCGGATCAGGGCGAAGACTACGATCGCTGCAGCAATGACAAGTGCCAGTGCAAGCACAGCGAAAATGGAATGAGATTTTTTCTTCATGAGCCGTCCTTCCTTTGTCTGTTGGCAAATTATATATTTATTCCGATTATAGCATTGTGCCTGTACAGATTCAAATGGAATCAGATAAAATTAAGAAATAGAAGTTGTTTGAATTTTTTTTCGGGAGGGCAGTTGTGTCTGTGGATCTGCCCTCCCATTTGTCTTTTTTCAGTTTATTTTGTGCGTGACGGAGTTGCATTGAGACTCATTTCACACCCATAATAATAGCCCATTTGTTATTTTATTTTTTTTTAATGGATCGTTTTAAAAAGTAACGATCAGACTTTCATATACTTCTGGTCTGAATTCAATGACCAGCTGATTGTCAGTAGATAAATTTAATGTGATAACTGTTTTCCTTTCCATATTTGTTCAAAAGAATCCAAAATCATGAGAGGACACTTGAAACGGGTTTTCGAGAAAGGGAACCGGAATCACACGGATTCCATAGGACGTTTCGACTCTTTTTCGGTCTTTTTTGAGGTTTCCCATACTCATAAAACGGACATTTGTTTTATAATCCTTTCCTAAATTTGTTTTTTCAGTTCCTCAATAAATTGCAAGAGCTGTCGATCCTTCCAAATACTCACATTTGTCAGCACAATACAGTAATCACAGCGGACAAATTCCGGAAATGAGTATGGAGTCAGAACCCCGAAATCCAGAATTTTATACTTGTGTTGCAGATGTAACTGTTCCCGCAGCTGCCGGAGTGTAATCTCCGGATAGTAGCTGACACCATTGCAGCGAAAAGGAATGGTTGGGTCCTTTTTCGAAGAAAGCGCAGCGATTTCATGACTGGAATTGACTTCCAGGTATGCGGTGCGGGCCAGAAATCTGCTGTGTAAAAAGTTGCAAAGCGAAATACTAAAGTGTGTTACACCAGAATTTACTGTTGTACCGCAGACTCCTATGGTTGCAGGAGCCGGAATAAATGGTTTATGAAACGTAAAAATAGGCGATTCCGTCCTTTCTCAGGTTGTTGCAGCCAGTGAACAAAATCCAGCTTTTCTTTGTCTGCACGAAAGATGTCCGTATTAAACGGATAAGAATAGACCGGCTGTGAAAATGTTCTGGCAAAATAAATGGCAGAATTGTGGTCGCACAGATTCGCAACAACATGCAGGCGGTTACCAAAATTTTGTAAAAGAAAGTCTTTGGACTTTGCATCGTCCCGATGCCACAATGCTCCTCCACACACATAGATAATGTGATCTGCTGTTGCAAGGCAGGAGGAAGAAAAATCACATCCGTAATCATTTACCATGATTTGTGCGACAGGCTCCGGGATTTCGATGCCACTGTCATATTTTGGAAATCCTGTAAAATTGCGATAAAAGAAACAACCGTTTTTTTCCAACACATGTTTCAGCTGGGCAACCGTCTTGCGCAAGTCGTTTGACCAGTTTTTTTCCTGGTAAATCGCGGAAATGCCAAGGTAGTTAAGTGTTGTCACCAGTGCGATGGCTATGTGTGTTGCACCACAGCCGCTGTGACTTCCAACGACTGCAATTGTCTGCCTGAGATGCGTTCTTCCCGTAGTTTCAATTACTTCTTTTAATGCAGAGTACAGAGCCTGCGGTGATTCATAGCGCAGGTCGGGATCTGCTGAAATTGCTTTCTGAATTTTGGGATAAATAGATCGGTTGGTGGCTGCATCCAGATATGGCATCATGTATTCCATGATTTTTCCGATACTGTAGATATCGGATCTCAGGGTTACCGGTTTTCCTGAGATAAGTTCCGGAGCAGAAAAATCCACGTTTCCGAAATGGTTGAAGTCTTTTCCAGAAATGGCAGCAAAAGATGCGACACTGAAGTCAATCAATTTAAGCTGTGTTCCACATACTATAATATGTTCCGGCTTAAGATCCTGATAAAGAATCGGAGAAGGCCGTAATGTATGCAGATATGCAAAAATGTCACAAAGCTGCTCACAAAAATATAAAAACTGGTTCTGGGATATTGACTGTTGATGAAGCAAAAATTCTTCTAAAGAGTCACCCTGAATATATTCTTCCACAAGATAGTAGAATGATTCATCTTCTTCAAAATCATAAATTGTGGGAATTCCGGGATGCTGAACAGACTTTAGAATCTGTGCTTCGGATATTGCGAAGAGCGGTTGTGCCGAAGTATTTTTGGGGGAATCGCTTCATCACGGTACTGCTCTAAAGATTGCTGTCTGACAAGAAAGACACTTCCGCATTCTCCCTGGCCAAGGGACGAATCAGCTCGTATCGGTCAGACAATATTAAATTTTTGTTATTCATACGCTCCTTTGGGTCAGAGACGCATCTCATGCATAAACTTATAACACACTTTATTTTGCAATGCAAGTATTTTTTTATAATTTTTTAATCCGTGGTAACTTTACAACGGGAGGGCATTTGATTATAATAAGTGTACCATTTACGGAAAGCGATTTCCAGAGAAGGATGTGATAGAGATGAAAATTGAAAAAGTAAATGAAAATCAGATTCGATGCACATTAACAAAACAGGATCTTGCAGATCGTCAGATTAACCTGCGGGAACTGGCATATGGTTCTGAGAAAGCAAAAGGACTTTTCCATGATATGATACAGCAGGCAAATTATGAGTTTGGATTTGATGTGAGTGACAATCCACTTATGGTAGAGGCAATTCCATTGTCTTCCGAATCCCTGGTTTTGCTGATTACAAAGGTTGAATACCCGGAAGAACTCGACACCCGTTTTTCACAGTTTACGGAAGGCGGTGATGAGGAGGAACTGTTTTCGAATATGGGGGCAGCCGGAAATGTGGAACGCAAAGGGGCAGATGATATTTTGGAACTTTTCCAGAAAATACGTGAAGCAAAAGCCTCTCCGGAGAGTGAAAATGCACAGCAGACAGAGGCACCGGAAGAAGTACCGGAAGTACCGGCAGATCTGACGAAAATGTTTGAATTTACGACGATAGATCAGGTGGAGCGTCTCGCACATGTACTTGTAAATTATTACAATGGACGAAATGACCTGTTTAAGAACGAGAAGAAAAATCGGTTTTATCTGGTGATCCACAAAGATGACCATACACCGGAAGAGTTTAATAAAGTCTGCAATATTATTTGCGAATATGCACAGCAGAAAAATTATAATCCTGCAGTCGGAGCATATTTCGCGGAGCATGGAAATAAAATTACGGGACCGCAGGCACTGCAGGTGTTTGCATCTCTTTAGAAAATTTAAATCAAAAAGGAGTGCTGAATTTCAGCACTCCTTTTTGATACGTGAAATCTATGCGGTTGCATCATGCTCGATGAAATCGTTGATATCATTTACCAGATCATCCGGGTCGATTCCATGAACCATAGCTGCCTCAGCAATAGTCTCCATCTGGGATGATGGGCAGCCAAGACAATGCATACCAATGTTTAAAAGCATAGGTGCTACGTTCTCATCAATCTGAAGAAGTTCTCCGATCATAGTATCCTTGGTTACTTTAGCCATGGGATAAATCCTCCTTTGCAAATATCGTTTAATGTTGCTATTATAATACGATTTCCCGTTAATTGCAAATTATACTTTTTTTTATTAAAGAATTGGCATTTTCGGACGATATATATGTCAGATGAAATGACAGGGAGTGTCAAATCAGAGGGCAGGGATGCTCAAACGTAGCGTATACGGGAAGGAATAAGTATGAAGATTAATCGCAACATGTCTGCTGTTGTTGCCAACCGGCAGCTGCTCCGGACAGAAAATAAACTGAGTATTTCCATGGGCCGTCTTTCCAGTGGATATAAGATCAACAAGGCAGGGGATAATCCGGCGGGAATGGCAATCTCCAGCAAGATGAAAGCACAGATTGATGGTCTGGATCAGGCAGAAGCGAATTCTGATGATGGACAGTCCGTACTCAGAATTGCAGACGGGGCATTAAACGAAGTCAGCAATATGCTGCAGCGTATCCGTGAACTGAGTGTTCAGGCGGCAAACGGAACAAACTCTTATTCGGACCGCCAGAGTATTCAGGACGAGATTGATCAGCTGACACAGGAAGTTGACCGGATTTCCACAGATACAGAGTACAACAAGAAGACGCTGCTTGACGGTTCGGCAAATACACGTGTGTATGTGAGTGGAACACATCAGGATAAGACAAAATTTGCACGGAGCGCAACAAGAATTGACTTTTCCGAGGAAGTTCTTCCGGGAGATTATACGATTACAGTAGATGAAGTGGCAAAGGAAGCTACTTATACATTGGATATGTCCAACCTGATCAATGATCCGAATTTTGACGGGGGTACGGTTTCCATCAATGGAGTAGGAATAGAGTATGAAAAGGGCATGAGTGCGGATGATGTATACAAGCAGCTGATGTCCGTGGCAGATGAGATCGGGTGCAAGTTTGAAAAAGATCCAAATAAGGCAGGAGTTTATAATATTACTGCGGATAACAAGGGATCAAAGGAGACACTGACCATTGGTATGTCAAAAGAGATGGCACAAAAACAGGTCTGTCAAAAGCACAGGGAGTTGTTCAGAATGCTGATGACGAAAGTTACAAACTTATAGCAAGTGGATCGGACGCAAAGGTCACACTTGGAAACGAATTTGGAAGTACAGTAATTACAAATGTTGAGGGAAATCGTGTGAAAATCACGGATAAAGGTGGATTTTCCATGGATTTTCTGCTGAGTGATGACGTACAAAATGGGGATACCCTTAAATTTGATGTGACGGATGTTGGTGCGATGACCATCCAGATCGGTGCGAACCAGTATCAGAATATGGATGTACATATTCCGGAAGTTTCCTCGGAGAGTCTGTATCTGGATACGGTAAATGTGGCGGTCAACGGAGGTGCTGACAAAGCCATCAGCACGATGGATGCAGCAATTGCAAAATTAAGTGCTGTCCGCTCCGGAATCGGTGCATATACCAATCGTCTCGAGTATGCAAGCTCCAGTCTTGCAGAGACACAGGAAGATATGACAACCGCGTATTCAGGGCTTATGGATACCGATATGGCATCTGAAATGACAGAATATACACAGCAGAATATTCTGGAACAGGCTGCTGTTTCGGTGTTATCACAGGCAAATGATATTCCACAGCAGGTACTGTCTTTGCTGCAGAAATAGGAGTAGCATATGGAAAATGAGCTGAAAAAAAGATTTTACGAGACGACTGAGCCAGTGTAATTCCGGTGAGATGATCGTCATCATTTACGATATCTTTTTTTTTTGCCTATGTGGATGATATTCGGCAGGCACACTGCAAGGGAGATCATGATGGACAGAAGGATGCGATCCGGAATGCACAGAGTGTTCTGGATGAACTGATCGGAAGTCTCAATTTTTCGTATCCGATCTCGCACAACCTGTATAAACTCTATATGTTCTGTAAAAATGAGCTTTCACGGGCGATGTACGAGAATCGGCTGGATGGAGTGCAGGAAGCGGAACATATCATGCACCGGTTGTATACTTCTTTTGTAGAGGTGGCGAAACAGGACAAGAGTGCACCCCTTATGAAAAATACCCAGCAGGTATATGCAGGGATGACTTATGCGCGCGGTGCCGTAAACGAAGATTATATGGATGTGGACAGTCACCGGGGCTTTTTTGTATAAAATTTCCGTAAAATGTGAACGGTCAGGAGGGAAGCGAATAGTTTCCCTCTATTTTTTACACATCCCAGAAGAAATTTATAGCGCATCTGTACGGCTTTTGCCTGATAAATGTAATAGTCGATCAAATCCGGATCAACGACATTTTCAAGATTGGCATAGGTATTTTGCAGTTCTGCGGTTGTCTGTTTCAGATTATCGAGAAGTATTGCATAGCCGTCAGGGGGCTGAGGGGTTGTCTTAAACAATTTCATTGGATCACCTGCTTTCTGAAGTCTCTCTTTTACAAGTATAAGCAAAAATGGAAAAGTTATACAAAAAATTTGTAAAAAACTGCTTGACAAATAAAATTGGCATTGTTATAATTCGATTCACAACAAAGGGGTGATGCAAATTGATTTCGATGCAGGGGGCATCGGTTCTGACACTGTATGCAATCCTAATTGTGGCAGTCGTTCAGGATATTACCAGCATGAGGATCAGTAACCGGCTGATTATCATGGGTTTATTTTTATCGATGGCATTCGGTATAGTTTTGGGTGGAATGCCGCGAATCATTCAAGTTCTTTTGAATATTTCTATTCCGGTTATCATGTTATATCTTTTTTATCTCATAGGTGTGTTGGGCGCTGGAGATATCAAACTTTTTTTTCCGTTATCGGTGGATTTACAAATTTAAAAACATTGACAGACTGTGTGCTGGCAGCATTTGTGGCAGGAGCAGTAATAGCCGTGCTCAAGATGTTGTATATGCGCAATCTTAGAATCAGCCTTTTTAAAGCACAGGTTTTTTTAAGAGAACTGTTTTCGGGGAAATTCTCCTCTTATCGAAATGGCTGGGTTCAGGAGCAGAATCTGATGCATTTTTCTGTTGCGGTTTTACTGGGAATGTTATATGCGCATCGGACAGTATGGCTGTCACTGTTTTGAAAAGAAAGGAGGAGCTATGAGGAGAGCTCGATTGGGACTCTGTATTGGAGACCGGGAGTATGGTGACCGTTTTACCAGCTGCCTGATGAATCATTATCGGGATCAGCTTGAGCTGCACATGTTTTCCCAGAAGGAGGCACTTCAGGAGAACTGGAAAACCCTGGATGCAATTGTTCTGTCGGATGATTTGGCTGGGGAAAATAGGATAGAATGTGAAATTCCACAAATTTATCTGTTTGATGGAAATGAAAATGTGGATAAAGATGTGGAAAAAAAGGGTGGTGTTTGTGGATAAGTATCAGGAAGTGAATAAAATCGTCGATGAGATTTTAAAACAGATTGGGGAGGAAATAAAAAATGCCAGTGGGGGTGTGAAGCAAAAATTACAGGTTCTTGCAGTATATTCGCTGGCAGAAAATGAAATGCAGCTTCCGTTTGCGGTCACGCTGTCCTCCATTCTGAGTGAAAACGAAAAAGTTTTGCTTCTGGATTTGCAGGAAAACAGTGGATTGTCGCAGCTGATGGGGGAATTTTATTCGTCCGGGATGGAAGAACTTCTGGTGATGGCAGAAAGCGGAAAATACTCAAAGAGCAGGATGGTTTCCTGCATCGGTCATCTGGACAGGACAGATGTTGTGTATCCTCTGGGAAATACCGAGTGTCTGTGTGAAGTGAAAAATCTGACGTATCAGAAATTGTTTCAGATTTTAGCGCAGGAAATGAATTATACAACCATCGTTTTAAATCTGGGGTCACGGTTTATGGGATTTTTGAATTGCTGGGGAGCTGCCAGAAAATTTTCCTGATGAAAAGCAGAGGAGGGCTTGGACAATGGAGAGAGAAAGAATTTTTGACAGAAATTCAAAAACGCGGAGAAGAACGGTTATCCGAGAATCTGCGGGAGATACAGCTTCCACCTGTGGCAACCCCTGTGGTGTCCTGCGAGCGGCTCGTCGAGCAATGGAAATGGAACGAATTTGGAGACAGTATCCGGAGGATGATGCCGGTTGGATGAGTATGTAGGATGTATCCGGCAACGTGTATTGGAACGCATGGATCTTTCGCGGGAGATGTCGGATGAAGAAATTGAAAATCTGATTGGGGAAGAGGCATCCCGGCTGATGCAGGAGGAACCCATTTCCATTCGGGAACGTCTGATGCTGGAAGCAAGAGTATTTAATTCACTCAGAAAACTGGATGCTTTGCAGGAACTTCTGGATGATCCGGAAATTTCCGAGATCATGGTAAATGGACCGAAACATATTTTTTACGAAAAGGCAGGAAGGGTTCATGCATGGAATCAGGCATTTGCCAGCGAAGAAAAAATGCAGGATGTGATACAGCAGATCGTTGGAAGACATAACCGGGTGGTTAATTTATCGAATCCAATCGTAGATACAAGACTTGCAGATGGCTCCCGTGTAAATATTGTCCTGGCACCGGTTTCTCTGGATGGTTCTACAATCACAATCCGGAAATTTCCGGAGAAACCGCTGGATATGCAGACCCTTATTCAAAAAGGGGCACTTCCGGAAGATGCAGCAGAGTTTTTAAAGATGCTGGTAAGGGCAAAATACAACCTGTTGATTTCGGGAGGGACAAGCTCCGGGAAAACGACATTTTTAAATGCTTTATCACAGTATATCCCGGAGGATGAGAGAGTCATAACGATTGAGGATTCCGCGGAACTTCAAATACAGGGAATCAAAAATCTGGTACGTTTAGAAACACGGAATGCAAATATGGAGGGCGTCCAGCCGGTAACAATCCGGGATCTGATCCGCACGGCATTGCGTATGCGTCCGGACAGAATACTCGTTGGGGAGTGCCGTGGAGCGGAGGCATTTGATATGCTTCAGGCATTGAACACCGGGCATGATGGCGGATTATCCACCGCCCATGGAAATTCAAGCAGAGATATTCTCTCCCGTCTGGAAATGATGGTACTGATGGGAATGGAACTGCCGATTGCTGCAATCAGACAACAGATTGCATCCGGGATAGACCTGATTGTTCATTTGGGAAGATTGCCGGATAAAAGCCGCAGGGTATTGGAAATCACAGAGGTATGCGGAGTAAAAGATGGCCAGATTCAGATTTCCCCGATTTACGAACTGGAAGAATCGGGGGCAGCTGGAAGTGGAAACACTGTGGCATATTAAAGAATCGTAAAAAACTGGAGATGGCAGGGCTGACCCGGGAGAAGGGAGAGATAGAAGATGGATTATCGCGTGTATCATCTGAGCCGGAAGGAGGTCTGTAGAAGCATTGCTCTGGCGGGGCTGCTGACAGTGGCAATTGCGTATTTATTTTATGCCAGCTGGCTGGGGATAGTATTTTTTCCTGTTTTTATCTGGTTTTTCATGAAGCGTCAGAAAAAAAAGCAGGGGAAGAGCAGATGCAATTACAGCTAGCAAAGGAATTTGTGGATACTCTCCGGAGTATCAGTGCGGCTTTACTTGCTGGTTTCTCTATAGAAAATGCGTGGAAAGAGGCAGAAAAAGAAATACTCGCATTATATGGGAAAAGATCCTATATGTATCAGGAGGTAAAGGAGATGAATTGTTCCATCAGCCTCAATCAACCATTGGAGCTGCTGCTGGGAGATTTCTCAACCCGAAGTGGAAATATGGATATTGCAAGTTTTTCCGAAGTTTTTTCATTTGCAAAACGCAGCGGTGGAAATTTTGTTACAATTATTGATGCAACATCCCGGCACATGCGGGTGCGCCATGAAACAGAGAGGGAGATTCAGGTACAGATTGCTTCCAGAAAGATGGAACAGAAAGTAATGAATGTGATACCGTTGTTCATTTTGTTATATCTGAAGGTGACATCCATGGATTTCCTGAATGTTTTATATGGAAATGTGGCAGGTGCATTGTTTATGACAGTATGCCTTGCAGCTTATGGTGGGGCGATTGTACTGGCAGAGAAAATAATGACAATACATATGTAGAGGGGGAAGCGTGAGAAGGAAAAAAATCATAGAGGCAGCGGTTGTTTGTATTCTGTTATTGCTGCTTGGGGCATATATGGAATTTTCCGATCGCAGTATGGACGATAAAAACAGAATTATCCGGGGCAGTCCGGGCAGTGGGCGGCAGGAAGTGGAACTTACGCTGAATGCGGGAGAACAATTGAAAGATTATGATTATCAGATAAGCGTTCCTGCACAATGTATTGATGAAAAGACAGCACAATCCTATTTTTCCCGGGCAGAAAAGGAAATAGACGAAACCTTTTTCCCAGAGGGAGAAGAGGCTGCACATGTAACAGAGCAGGTGCATATGAAGCCAAGCTATGTGAAAGGATTGGTAAAAAGCCGACTGGACATTGGATCAATACAATGCAGTGGACGTAGATGGAACGATCCGGGAGGATCAATTAGATCCCCAAGGAGAACTTGTACAGGCGAGTGTGGCACTTACCTGTGAAAAGTACCGGGAGGAATATACGTTTTCTTTTCAAGTATACCCGAAAGTGATGTCGCAGCAGGAAAAGGTCATTCATGAAATTGCAGCTGAAGTAGAGCAGCAGAGTACGCAGGAAGGGGAGAGGTATCTGACGCTGCCGGATCAGGCGGCAGGGGTGAAGCTGCAATGGAAAGAAAAAAGCATCTGGTATGGAAAATTTTGTTTTTTTGAGGTGCTTGTCTGTTTCCTGATGGCGGGAATTGTTCTGGAGAGAAAACGTACTGCGGATCATATAAAAAAAAAGAGCAGATGAAACTGGATTATGCGGAAGTTGTGAGTAAACTTCTGATTTTACTGAGAGCAGGCATGTCATTAAAACAGGCATGGAATAGAATTTCCGCTCAATACTCGGATAAAAGGCAGAAAAAACATAATAAAAGAACGGTATATCTATGAAGAAATGATAATAACGAATCACGAAATCCTGGACGGGGAAAGTGAACGTCTTGCATACCAGAAATTTGGAGAAAGAGTGGATTTGGGAGAGTATCAGAGACTCATTCGGATTCTTTTACAGAATTTACAGACAGGAAGCAGGGGATTATGTAGACTTTTGGAACAGGAATCGGAGAATGCACTGGAAGAAAGGAAAGCACTGGCCTGTAAATTGGGAGAAGAGGAGGAACGAAAAATGCTGTTGCCGCTTATGATGATGCTTGGCATCGTGATTGCCATCATTATGATTCCGGCAATGCTGTCATTTCAAGTATAAGGAGGAAAAAATTATGTTAGGATTTAAAAACTTTTTGATGGAAGAAGATGGGGTAGGAGTTGTAGAAATGGTGTTGATTGTTGTGGTGCTGATAGGAATCGTTGTGTTGTTCAAGAAAAAAACTGACAACTCTGGTTTCTGATATTTTCAACACGATTAAAGAACGCACAGGGGAGGTATAGTGAGGAGAAAGGCGAGTATTACTGTGTTTGCAGCCCTTTCACTGATGCTGGTGGCGCAGCTTCTTTTCACACTTTTAGAAGCGGCGAGACATTATGAACTTCAGAAAGTATTGTATATGAATACGGATACGGTTTTGGAATCCGTTTTTGCCGATTATTGCAGTCCTTTGTGGGAAACTTACAAAATCCTTGGAGTACGGGTGGAAGATACAAAAGGTAAATTATGTTTTAATAACAGGGAAGCATACAGCTACGTGGCCTTACATCGGATCATCTTGGAAGCAAAGAACAAAAAAAAACTTTGCTTTCCGGGATGAGTCTGTTGACCGCGGAGATGACAGATGCAAGGTATGACCCCTATCGATTGCTGACAGATCAGAATGGTGTCGTATTTCAGAAGGCTGTGTGTACTTATATGAAAAGGAATATTGCCTACGAGATGGCAAAGTCCGTCTACAATCATTATGAAGCAGTAAAAGAAGTAAAAAAGGACTATAAAAATCCGGATGAGGGTATTGCAGATGCAATGGATGCACTGAAGCATCCGGAAAAATATGAAACGGAGGGGGCAGGTAATTCATCATCCCGGCAGTTAAAAGGGGAAACGCGTCAGGGGGATAAAACAAAGAAAGAGGATTCTGGAGAAAAGGCAACGCCAACAGAGAATCCTTTAGAAACGGTGACAGAAGTAAAAAAAGAAGGGGTACTATCCCTTGTTTTGCCGGAAAATACAAAGGTATCCGGAAAATCTATCAATATAGAAGAAACTGTTTCACACAGAAGTCTGGAAAAAGGTACGATGGATTCTTATGTGGGAACAGACTGGTATCAAAAAGTATTGTTTTATCAGTATCTGGTGAATTATCTTGGAAACTATGTGGAAAAAAAAAGCAGGATCGCGTATTGGAATATGAGCTGGAGTATGTTTTGGGCGGAAAAAGAAATGACGCGGATAATTTAAAAATTGTGGTTTCGGAGCTGCTGGCAATGAGAGAACCGTTAAATATGGCCTCATTAACCGCATCTTCCCAGCGACAATCAGAGGCAATGGCACTTGCGGTCACGTTGGCGGGAGTATCCGCAAATCCGGCCGTAATCGAAGCTGTAAAATACGGAATCTTAGTAGCGTGGGCATTTGCAGAAAGTGTGTTTAGATGTAAGGACACTATTGTCCGGTGGGAAAATTACAATGATAAAAAGTGATGCGGACTGGACTTCAAATGTACATAAGATTCCGGAACTTTTGTCGGCTGGTCTGTGGCGAAAGATTGTTCGCAGGGATTGGATTATGGACAATATGCTGCCATTTTGCTTTTGTTTCATAAGGGAAATACCCTTGCAATGCGCACCATGGATGTGGAGGAAGCGTATGTACAGACACAGGAAGGGTACGAAAATTTTCAGATGGACCACGTTTTGTGTGAAACTGAGCTTACTGCCACCTATGAATTCCAACCGGTATTTCTTGGCTTTTGTATCCATCCTTGAAAATTTCTCAAATGGATTCCGGATTCAAAATCATTCCGGATATAGTTATTTTCATGGGAAGGAGGGGATGTAAGGATGTCTTTTGGACAGTGGAAACCAACAATTACCCTCAAATATCAACCTTTTCCGAAGCAGGCATGTATTCATAAGATAATAAACGAACCAATAGATTCGAATCCGCAAGACGATATCTATAACCTGGGAGAACATCCTTGCCAAAAGGCATCCTTATGTTCCTTTTTTTAAGGGATCGTATACGCTGGAAGCAGCCGTGATTATTCCTGTAGCAGCCGTGTTTTTCCTTACGCTCTTATTTTTCTTTCGGGTATTGCAGATTCAGACAGAAGTTCAGGAGGCGTTGAATTATGCAAGCAGAAAAACAGCATGTGAAGCATCTGCGGTTTCATCGCAAACGGGGCTTCTGGTATCTGCGGAAGCGTATTTTAGAAAGGAGCTGGGAACGTACAGCCTGCCGGAAAAATATATTCGCGGTGGAAAACATGCGATTACGATGGCAAAATCCGATCTGTCAGGAAATTATATTAATTTGCAGGTTAATTATTACATTAAAATTCCAATTAGCTTTTTGAGGTAAAGGGTGTTGGTATCTGTCAGAAAAGTAAGAGCCATAAGTGGATTGGCGACCGTACAGATGGAAAGCAGAGTGATTATGTGTATGTTACAAAACATGGAACTGTTTATCACAGGAGCAGAAAGTGCCATTATCTGGATTTGAGTATTAAAAGTACGGATTATGCACAGATCAGCAGTATGAGAAACAAAAATGAACATAAGTACAGCGCATGTTCCGGGTGCGTGGCAAAAAATCATGTTGCCGGAAAGGTGTATGTGACGGATTATGGAACCTGTTATCATAGTGATCTTGCCTGCAGTGGGCTAAAAAGAACTATTTATCTGATCCTTTTGGAAGAGACGGGAGGAAAAAGAGCCTGTGGTAAATGTGGTGCGAATACGGAGGTGAGGTAAAATCATGCAGAATAACTATGAAATGATCAGAATGTGCATATTGACGTTTGGATTGGCAGGACTCTCCTGGGAAGATATGAGAAAACAGCAACTTCATGGCTGGGCAATTTTGCTTCTGGGAATATCAGGCATGACCATATCACTGCTGGGGGCTGTTGGAAAAATCCGGTATGGTTTTTGGGATTATTGCCGGGGATATTTATGCTTATACTGGCCTGGAGTACAAGGGAAAGTATTGGGTATGGAGACGGTCTGGTAATTTTAGGTATGGGATGTTTTATGCACTGGGTGAAATGATGGCAATTGTCATGATTGCCATTACCATTGCGGGAATTGCGGCTCTTGGTTTACTGATATTTGGGCATAAAAACAGAAAATCCGAGTTTCCGTTTGTGCCGTTTCTGCTAGGGGCACATTTGGTCATGTGGGGAATACAGAGATAAAAGGAGAAAATATGAAATGGAGAGGAAGTTATACCGTAGAAGCGGCTGTGATCATACCTGTTCTGATATGGACGATGGCAGCAGCTATGTGTACAGGAATTGATTTATTGAATGAAGTACGTGGGGAGCATGAAGAAAAGCAGATGGAAGATATGTGGGCGGTAGATTCCTTTTATCAGTATCAGATTTTAAAAGAGGTGAAAAAATGATCAATCGGGAAATAATATATGAAAGAAATCTTACGGGAAGTTTTATGAAAATTGCGGCTGGAATCCATGCGGGGCTGGATGAAAAGCTGATGCTGAGGAGAAAATTGCCGGGACTTCTTGCGGTGGAAAAGGCATATATGGATGGGGAGGGACAGTACTGGTATAACATATCCGGCAAACAATCGCTTGATATGTATTGCAGGGTAAAAGAAGTAGATATTTCTTTCATTGAAAAACTGATTATGAGCATTTGCAGTGAGATGGAGATTCTGGAATGGAATCTGATTCAGACCAATTGCCTGATGCTGGATCCCGAGTTAATATTTATTACCAACAGCAACCAGGAAATTATTTTTACCGTATATCCGGGTGGGAGTGGAACCATTGAGACAGAATTTCAGCAGTTAATGGAATTTCTGCTTACAAAAGTGGATCATAAAGACACACGGGCGGTAAAAGCAGCATATGGAATTTATGAGAAGACGCTTCTGGATGGTTATTCTATTACAGATATCCGGGATGAAATTGTAAGAACCAGACAAAATGAGGGGAAAAAAGGCGGCTGTGGAGGAATCCGGGGAAATGGAATGGAAAAAAGTTTGGAGAGAGGAAAACAATCAACCCGTAGTTCCTGAAACAAAATATGAAGATCATCCAGACAAAAAAAGAAAAAAGATGAAACTGTAAAAAGAGCCAACAGAAAGAAAAAAAGGGGAAAAGAAAAAGGAGGGAAAGAAAAAGGAGCAGAAGGAGTGGATCAGAAAATTAAAAAAGCTACTGATAGAAATAGGTCTTCTGGAAGAGGAAGAAACCGAAAAACAGGTATATGAATCTTATCATGGAAGTAGGGAATGCCTGCAGGATACCAGAAAACTTTCGAAGTCTGCGGTTGTATATCCGGAGAAAGTAATAAAAACGGTGGCACAACCCGAATATCGGCCAACGGTATGCCTGAACAGCATGACAGGGAAAGTCAGGGGAATGTTGTTGTATCAGGGAGCTGAATCTTACGAGGATATCTGTGTTACAAAGAAAATGACAAGAATCGGGTACGGTCCCGATGCGGACATACAAATACAGGCAGATACGATTAGTCAGCTGCATGCGCGGATTGATCGTGATGGAGAGACCTATTATATTGAAGATTTAAATTCGACAAATGGTACGTTTGTGAATGATGAGCCGCTGGCTTACAAAGAGAGAAGAAAAATTAAACAGTAATGACATGATCCGTTTCGCGGATGTCCGATATCGTTTTTGCTAACTGCCTTGTCTTTCCAAATGGAAGTGAGTATACTGATAGCATGTGAAAAAATCAGGAGGGAAAAGCATGCCACAAAAAAAAAAGAAACTTCCATTTGTAACCGTGGGATTTGTCGCTGTGAATGTTCTTGTTTATGTGATTCTGGAAATCCTTGGAAATACGGAAAATTCGGAGTTTATGGTAAGAATGGGGGCGGTCTGGCCGCCATATGTGAAGCAGGGAGAATACTGGAGACTGTTTACAGCTACTTTTATGCATTTTGGATTTGAACATATTTTGAATAATATGCTGGTACTGATCTGTGCCGGTCCGATTCTGGAGAAGGCGATGGGGCATATCAAATACCTGTGTCTGTATCTGATCGCCGGTGTGGGAGGAAGTACACTGTCCTATGTGCAAATGATCGCACGGGGAAAGTATGATGTATCGGCAGGGGCATCCGGTGCTATTTTCGGTATTATCGGGGCATTGCTGTGGATTGTGATGATACACAAAGGAAGATATGAATCTCTTACGGGCAAAGGGCTGCTTTTTATGATTGTGATCAGCCTGTATTATGGAATTACCAGTGTGGATGTGGACAACTGGGCACACATCGGTGGCCTTGCAATGGGATTTGTTCTTGCAATTATTTTATACCGGAAACCTCGTAAAGCAGTTGATTTATCGGGGGAAAATCCCTATACTAATTAGTATCAAAGCAAGGAGAGTATACCGATGAAAATCAACGTGTATTATGGAGGCCGGGGACTTTTGGATGACCCGACACTGTATGTATTAAAAAGATGGAAGATGTTTTACGGGAACTTCGGGTAAACATCGAACGATTCAATATATATGAGCATAAGAATGAAATTGCAACCCTTCCGCTGACGTTCAAAGAGGCAGACGGAATTATTCTTGCCACAACGATTGAGTGGCTCGGAATCGGCGGCTACATGCAGCAGTTTCTGGATGCATGCTGGTTATATGGTGATAAGGAAAAAATCAGCCATACCTATATGCAGCCGATTGTTATGTCCACAACCTATGGAGAGCGCGAGGGAGAACTGACTCTGATGAATGCATGGGAGATTCTGGGTGGATTACCATGTGCAGGGTTATGCGGATATGTAGAGGATCTGGTGGAATTCAAGCAGAATAAAGATTATACGCTGATCATTGAAAAGAAAGCGGAAAACCTGTACCAGGACCATTTCCCAGAAGATCAAAAATCTTCCGACCAGTAATCAGGCAGTAAAGCAGAGTGTTCTGCGGACGCAGCAGCTGAATCTGACACCACAGGAGAGCGAGCAGCTCTCGAAGTATGTATCGGATGATACTTATGTGAAGCAGCAGAAAGAGGATATTGAGGAACTGGCATCGATGTTCAAAGATATGCTTGGAAAACCGGATGATGATATGGATACACCGTTTGTGAAAGAACTGGAAAGTCATTTTGTATCTACTGAGGATTTTGCTGCCAGCTATTCCTTTATTATCGAAGGAATCAAAAAGCCATTGTATGTGGCAATTGAAAACGGAGAATTGGAGATTCATTACGGACAGGAAGACAAGATTGACGTGGTTGCAAAATTAAGCAGAGATGTTCTGCAGTCAATCATTGACGGACGGATGACATTCCAGAGAGCGTTTATGACGGGTGAGATGACAGCGAAAGGAAATTTTAAAACGCTTCGTATGCTCGATCAGATATTTGTATTTTAGGAGGCAAAAAAATGAAAGACGACAATTGTATTTTTTGTAAACTGGCAAACGGAGATATTCCGACCAATACGATTTATGAAGATGCGGATTTCCGTGTGATTCTGGATGCAAGTCCTGCAACAAAGGGACATGCGCTGATTCTGCGAAACAGCACTATGCAAATATGTTTGAGATGGATGATGAAGTACTCGCAAAGGCTGCAAAGCTTGCAAAGAAAGTTATTACACACGAAAAAGAAGTGTTGGGATGTGACGGTTACAATGTGCTTCAGAATAACGGAGAAGCAGCAGGACAGACCGTATTTCATTTCCATATGCATCTGATTCCGCGTAAAGCAGGAGATCAGGCAGTTCCTGAGTGGGAGCATTTATCTCTTTCCGATGATGAGATGAAAGAAATCTGTGATAAGATGAAGATGTAAAAAATCTGTATCTCTATATACAAAAACATGCATATCGCTGGAAAAACGTACAGCAGATATGCATGTTTTTTGTTTTGGCGTGTGAATTATTTAGAAACACTTTCAATCAGTTTTAATATCGTTCCGATGGAATCCATCTGACCGCTCTCTGACATGGTACGGATGTATTTTTCACGGTCGGCATATACTTCGCGTACTGCATCAAGTAATGTCTGATCGGTCAGTTTTTCTTCCTCAATCACATAAGAAAATCCCTGCTTTGCAAAAGATTTCGCATTTAAAATCTGATCACCACGGCTGGCAGCGGCAGAAAGCGGAATCAGGATGTTTGGCTTGTGTAATGCAAGAAGCTCACAGATGGAATTCGCTCCTGCGCGGGAAATGGCAAGATCTGCCAGGGCAAACATGTCGGTCAGTTCTGCACTTGCATATTCAAACTGCGCATAGCCAACCACGCCTTTTAATTTCTCATCAAGGTTTCCTTTTCCACAAAGATGAATGATATAAAACTGCTCTAACAGTTCCGGAAGCACTTTCCGTACCGCTTCATTGATGACCTTGGAACCTGAACTTCCGCCGACGATCAGGAGTACTGGTTTGTTGTGATCCGGGAAACCGCAGTAGTGAAGAGATTTTTCGGCATCTCCGTGGAACAGTTCCCGGCGGATCGGTGAACCGGTAAGAACTGCTTTTTCCGCTGGAAGGTATTTCATGGTCTCCGGGAAATTACAGCATACTTTTTTTGCACCGCGGATTGCGATTTTGTTTGCAAGTCCCGGTGTGATATCGGATTCGTGGATAATTGCCGGAATATGGCAGTGCTTTGCGGCAAGGACAACCGGAACAGACACAAATCCACCTTTGGAAAAGACAACGTCCGGTTTGAGTTTGCGCAGGATGGAGATTGCCTGCCCATATCCTTTTAATACTTTAAAAGGATCGGAAAAGTTTTTCCAGTCAAAATAACGGCGAAGTTTTCCGGAAGAAATTCCGATATAAGGGATTTTTTGTGCTTCGATAAGTTCTTTTTCCATTCCGTTGTAGGAACCGATATATGTAATTTCATAACCGGCTTCCTGAAGTGCCGGCATAAGGGCAATGTTTGGAGTAACATGTCCGGCAGTTCCGCCACCGGTCATAACAATTTTTTTTGATTTAGCCATTCGATATTTCCTCTTTTCTTTACTTAAGTCAACTCTATATGATCTATATAGAAATGTCAAGCAACATGGGCAGTAACGACATATGTCGAAACTTGCGACCGAAAGGATATTCCGGTGATGACGTTCTTTCATTATAATAAGATTTATACAGTAAGAAATGATTTTATATAATATGAAAGGATGGGAGCAGATATGACAATACTGATGTGGATCAGCAGGTGGCAAAATGAAATGGAGTTAATGATTATGGGTTTGCAGATCATACTTTTTTATTTTTAACAATTGGGGTATTTTGTATTGTGCGGCAACAGAAAAAAAAGCAAACCGGTGCAGAAGACGCCTGGAATTGTACTTAAAAAAACACATGGACAAGCCGAAAAAGAAAAGAAGAAAAAAAGTGTATCACCGGAGAACGTGCAAAATAAAAATTTACATGAGGATGAGGAAGAAAACCGCATAATTTCAACTGTTTTGCAGGAAATTTTCCCATAGTGGAATGTTTTTTATCAAAAACAATACATAAATTGACACAGGAATATAAAATATGTAACATTTTCAAAACCGGCATGGGTGTGCAGTGAAAACGCACACCCATTTTTTAAACGGAATATGAGTAAAAGTGGAGAGCACCACCCATTTTTTTACTAAAATTTGACAAACAGGAATTTCTGTGCTACAATGAGCCACGTAACAAACTTGTAACAAATGAAATAAAGTGTTTAAAAACGCAACATAAGTGTAATACTTATTGCATAAAATGTTACGAATCCACGGTTGAGATGTGGATGAAACAAACTACGGAGGTTCATCAATGAAAGCAAGCAAAAAGGTGATGGAAAGTGTAATCGTGTCGGGACTGGCACTCACACTTGCGGTCACTGCAGTTACCGGTAATGGAGTGAATATTGCAGCAAAGGATGCAGCAGACACACAGTTTGTCAATAACGGAATTGCCGGAGTGGCATCTGCCATGAATGAATATGAATTGGAGTCGGCAGACTATCTGGACAGATATATTTCTGTTGAAAAGACAAATGCGGCTTTGGTTGCGGCAACAGCAGATGGAACGGTTATATCCGGAAATGATACAAAAAAAGAAGAAACCACAGAAAAGGAAACTGTTTCCGAAGAGGAACAGGAGTGGCAGAATAAGCTGATGGCGAAGGTGGATGATTTTCTTTACGTTCGCGAAAAGGCAGATTCTGATTCCGAAATTGTCGGAAAGATGTACAAAGGGGATCGCGCAGTTGTGAAAGAAGCAGGCGATACCTGGACAAAGATTGAGTCCGGCAATGTAACAGGATATGTAAAGAATGAATATTGTGTGACAGGAACAGATGCATTAAATTATGCAAAGAAGCACTGTGATACGGTTGCGAAGGTTTCCATTGACGGTCTTCGTATTCGTAAAGCGCCAGACACAGATGCGGAGGTAGTGAAAACCGTTGCATCGGGTGAGCACATGGATGTGAATACAAAAGCCGAAGAAACAGACGGATGGATTGCCGTTAAAGTTGGTTCAGATACCTGTTATGTGAGTGACGATTATGTGACCGTCACACTGGATACAGGCAAAGCAGTCACCATTGAGGAAGAACAGGCAGCAATCAAGGCTGCCGAAGAGAAAAAGGCAGCGGAAGAAGCGAAGAAGAATGTTTCTGTTTCTGCTGAAAAGAAATCATCGTCCGGTCAGTCGGCATCTTCCCAGACAACACAGAATGCGTCGATTGCCGCAAGTGCAGATGAAGAGACACTTCTGGCAGCACTTGTACAGTGTGAGGCTGGAGGAACCAGCGTACAGTGTATGACAGCGGTTGGAGCTGTTGTAGTTAATCGTGTGAGAAGCGGCGGATTTGCAAACTCTATCTACGGAGTTATCTATCAGAGAGGTCAGTTTGGACCGGCATCTTCCGGCAGACTTGAAGCAAGACTTGCCAGCGGTGTCAGCGCAAGCGCCAGACAGGCAGCGAGAGCCGCATTAAACGGCAGTGATCCGACAGGTGGGGCAAAATACTTCAAACTGGCATCCAGCGGTCATGCGGGAACGGTTGTAGGACCGATTGTATTTTATTAAACTTAAAAATCCAGGAGCTTTGTCGAAAGGCAGAGCTCCTTTTTTGATCGGTCAATTTTCCATACCATTGTTGTAAAATTCCGGCAAATGGAGTAAAATGTTTTCAACGTACACTTAAGGAGGAAGAGCAATGACATTAAAGGGACGTAATTTGTTAAAAATGATGGATTTTACACCGGAGGAGATTCTGTATCTTGTGGATCTGTCCGCAGAGCTGAAAGAGAAGAAACATCAGGGAATCATGCATGACAGTCTGATCGGAAAAAATATTGCACTGATTTTCGAGAAGACAAGTACAAGAACCCGATGCTCTTTCGAGGTAGCCGCACATGATCTGGGTATGCATGTGACATATCTTGATCCGAGCGGTTCCCAGATTGGAAAAAAGGAAAGTATTCCGGATACGGCCCGTGTTCTTGGACGTATGTTTGATGGAATCGAATATCGCGGATACGGACAGGAGATTGTGGAAGAACTGGCAAAATACGCAGGGGTTCCGGTGTGGAACGGACTGACCAATGAATCCCATCCGACACAGATGATTGCCGATATGCTTACCATCAAGGAGCATCTTGGAAAACTTAAGGGTGTGAAGTTTGTATACATGGGGGATGCCCGCTACAATATGGGCAATTCCCTGATGGTTACCTGTGCAAAGCTTGGTATGCATTTTGTTGCCTGCACCAATCCAAAATATTATCCGGACAAGAAGCTTGTGGATTATTGTGTGGACGTGGCATCTACGACAGGAGCAACCATCACACTGACAGACAGTGTTGCGGAAGCAACCAGGGATGCTGATGTCATTTATACAGATGTATGGGTATCCATGGGTGAACCGGAAGAAGTATGGGCAGAGCGTATCAATGACCTGAAACCGTATCAGGTAAATACCGATGCATTCAAAAATGCAAAGGACAGCGCGATCTTTATGCATTGTCTGCCGGCATTCCATGATTTAAAGACTACGATCGGAAAACAGGTTTATGAAAAGTTTGGATTATCCGAGCTGGAAGTGACCGATGAGGTATTTGAGAGTGAGCGCTCCGTTGTCTTCGATGAAGCTGAGAACCGTATGCATTCCATCAAGGCGATCATGAAGGCAACGTTATCTGACTAAGAAAAAACGTTTACATATTTTTGTGAATGGAAAGTATGATTATGAAAGCAGAAATTTTAAGACTGCTCCGTGAGACGGATGGATATGTGTCCGGTCAGGAGCTGTGCAATCAGTTTGGCGTATCTCGGACCGCTGTCTGGAAGGCAATTAATCAGCTGAAAGAGGCCGGTTATGAGATTGAGGCGGTGCAGAATAAGGGATATCATCTGGTATCTGTGCCGACCGTATGGACGAAGTGGAGCTGGCAAGCATCCGAAAGACCGAATGGGCAGGCGCGGAAACGTATTATTTTGACAAGATTGATTCCACGAATACGAAAGCAAAAGAACTGGCAGAAGAAGGACATCCGTCCGGAACTTTTGTGGTAGCGGACCAGCAGACTGCGGGAAAAGGACGTCGCGGACGGTCATGGGATTCCCTTCCGGGAACGGGAATTTATATGACACTCATGCTCAAACCGGACATCAATCCGAACCATGCATCCATGCTGACCCTCGTGACAGCGATGGCAGTGGCAAATGCAATGCACCGGGTGACGGGAGCAGAGGCTTTGATCAAATGGCCGAATGATATTGTCATAAATGGTAAGAAGATCTGTGGTATTCTTACGGAAATGAGTGCACAGTTTGACTATATCAACCATATAGTGATCGGAATCGGAATTAATGTGCACAATGAAAGCTTCCCGGAAGAACTGCAGGATCATGCAGGTTCCCTGCTGCTGGAGTGCGGAAAACGTGTGCACCGTGCAGATCTGATAGAGGCATTTCTGGAAGAATTTGAACGGCTGTATGCGATCTATCTGAAAACCGAGGATCTGTCAGCATTACAGGAAGAGTACGATCAGCTGCTGGTGAACCGTGGCCGGCAGGTGCGCGTGCTGGATCCGAAGGAGCCATTTGAGGGAAAGGCTATGGGAATTACAAAAAAAGGGAGAACTGATCGTAGACACCTGGGAGTCAAGAAAACTGGTGTCTTCGGAGAAGTCTCCGTGAGAGGAATCTATGGATATGTCTAAAGAGGCAAAAATGAGGTAGTATTGTGCGTATCCAACGCATACCAGAAAAAATTTTATCTGAATGAGAACTTCAACCGACTTCCACAGTCCATCCGTGATGAGTTAAAAATCATGTGCGTCATTTACACCGAGGATATCGGCGGAGTATTGGAGCTGGTATTTGATGAAGCGGGAAATCTGGAACTTCGCACTTCCTGCGAAGAAGGCGATTTCTGCTATGATGAGATCGGAAGCGTGCTGAAAATCAAGCAGCTGCGCAACGAAAAAAGGGAATTGCTGGAAGCACTTGAGATGTATTACAAAGTTCTGTATCTGGGCGAGGGCTTAGAGGCACTGGACGAGGAGGAAGACAAATGATATTAACCATAGATGTTGGAAATACGAATATTACCTGCGGGGTGTTTCAGGGCGATGAGATCGCCGCAAGTTTTCGTATTACGACAAAAATGCCACGGACATCGGATGAGTACGGGATGATGCTTATGAATCTGCTGGAGCAGAACGATATTCATCCGACAGAAATTAAGGATGCCATCATCTGTTCCGTTGTTCCGAATGTGATGCATTCCCTGAGGGGCGGACTTGTCAAATATTTCCATATCACACCGATCGTGGTGGAGGCGGGCATCAAAACGGGAATCCGCATCGTGACACCGAATCCGCAGCAGATCGGAGCTGACCGTATTGTGGATGCAGTCGGGGCATATGAAATATACGGAGGTCCGGTGCTTGTCATTGATTTCGGTACCGCCACAACCTATGATTATGTGGATGAAAGCGGAGCCTTTCAGGGAGGGATCACAGCACCCGGAATCCGGATTTCGGCAAAAGCCTTGTGGGAAGATGCTGCAAAACTTCCGGAGATCGAGATCAAAAAGCCGGCATCAATTCTCGGAAAAGACACGATCACAAGTATGCAGGCAGGGCTTGTGTACGGACAGATCGGACAGACCGAATATATTATTAACCGCGTGAAAGCGGAAGTCGGACTCGAAAATATCAAAACCGTTGTAACCGGAGGACTTGGCCGCATCATTGCCAATGAGACGGATGCTGTGGATATTTACGATCCGAACCTGACGTTAAAAGGGATCAATCTTGTGTATAAAAAACAGAATCGGAAAATAAAATAGTTATGATCAGACCACTTCAGATCGGCAGTGTGACACTGCCAAACAATTTAATATTAGCTCCTATGGCAGGCGTAACCGACCTGCCATTTCGCTTGTTGTGCAAAGAGCAGGGGGCAGGGCTTCTGTGCATGGAAATGGTAAGTGCCAAAGCAATTCTCTATAAAAACCGTAATACACAGGCACTTCTGACGATTGATCCGCGGGAAAACCCGGTGTCTTTGCAGTTGTTTGGATCAGATCCGGATATTATTGCTGAGATTGCACATCAGATTGAGGATCGCCCATTTGATATTCTTGACCTGAATATGGGCTGCCCGGTGCCGAAGATTGTCAACAATGGGGAAGGCTCGGCACTCATGAAAAATCCAAAACTTGCAGGCGAGATCATTGAAAAGACGGTAAAAGCGATCAAAAAACCGGTTACGGTAAAAATCCGCAAAGGGTTTGATGACGAGCATGTCAATGCGGTGGAGATGGCAAAGATTGCGGAAGCTTCCGGTGCGGCAGCAGTTGCCGTGCATGGACGGACCAGGGAGCAGTTCTATTCCGGCAAGGCAGACTGGGACATTATCCGTCAGGTAAAAGAAGCCGTAAAGATTCCGGTCATCGGAAACGGAGATCTGCTTACGGCGGAGGATGTGATTGCCATGGAAGAACAGACCGGATGTGATGGCTTCATGATCGCAAGGGGCGCACAGGGAAATCCGTGGATTTTCCGGCAGATCCTGCATTATTTTGAAACAGGGGAGCATCTGCCGAAGCCGCCGGCATCGGAGGTGGCACAGATGATTCTGCGTCATGCCCGGATGATGCTGGAGTTTAAAGGTGAATATATCGGTATCCGTGAGATCCGCAAGCATGCGGCATGGTATACCGCCGGATATCCGCATGGAGCACGGCTGCGTGTGGCAATCAATCAGGTGGAAAATTACGAACAGCTGGAGACACTATTGATGGAGTATTTCGTCTGATGCATAGAAAGCTGTGTCGATGTTCATGGAATTGCTGTTCAGGTTGCTGGGTGGACACGGTGTGGGGCGGGCGGTAACTTCACGGATGAGCGACAGTCCGGTTTGAAGGAGAATATCTTGACAGAATGTGGACAATTCGCTATAATACCTAGGTTATTGTGGATTATTTATGCGCTTTTTTCAAAAAGCTGCATATAAAAAATATAGAATCAGGGGTAAATCAAATGGATAAGAAAAATATCTTGACCTATGAAGGTCTGAAAAAGCTCGAAGACGAACTGCAGAATCTCAAAGTTGTAAAGCGTAAGGAAGTTGCTCAGAAGATCAAAGAAGCCCGTGAGCAGGGTGACTTGTCCGAGAACGCAGAATACGATGCAGCAAAGGACGAGCAGAGAGACATCGAGGCGCGTATCGAGGAGATCGAAAAGATCTTAAAGAATGCTGAAGTCGTTGTTGAGGAAGAGGTCGATCTGGAGAAGATCAGCATCGGATGTAAGGTAAAGATTCTCGACTGCGAGTTCAACGATGAGTTAGAGTACAAAATTGTTGGTTCCACAGAGGCAAAAACAGCTTAAAGGGAAAGATCAGTAATGAATCACCGGTAGGCCGCGCACTGTTAGGTAAAAAAGTAGGCGATACCATTACCGTAGAGACACAGGCTGGAGAGTTATCCTACAAGGTACTCGAGATCCAGAGATCAACCGTAGATTAAGAGAGGAAATGAAAATGGCAGGACAGAATAACGGAAAGCAGGGCGGACAGCAGCAGGATGTCAACCAGCTGTTAAAGGTGCGCCGTGAAAAGCTTGCAAATCTGCAGGAAGCGGGACAGGATCCGTTTCAGATTACCAAATATGACGTAACCCATCACACATCAGATGTGAAGGAACTTTACAATGCACACGAAGAGAAACTTTTAGCCGGCAGACCGGCAGTTAATACCGATGGTATGGACGAGGCAGCTGCAAGAGAGGCAGTCAAAGCAGATTATGAGGAGAGAAGAAGCATCATGGATGCCGATCCGGTCCACGTATCCATCGCAGGACGTATGATGTTCAAGCGCGTCATGGGAAAAGCATCTTTCGCAAATATTCAGGATCTCAAGGGAAGCATCCAGATCTATGTTGCGCGTGACGCAATCGGAGAAGATCTGTATGCAACTTTCAAGAAATCCGATATCGGAGATATCTGGGGTGTTAAGGGATACGCATTCCGCACAAAGACAGGAGAAATCTCCATCCATGCGGAGGAGATGACACTGCTTTCCAAGTCTTTACAGATTCTTCCGGAGAAATTCCATGGACTGACCGACACGGATATGCGTTACCGTCAGAGATATATCGATCTGATCATGAATCAGGAGAGCAAGGAAGTATTTGTAAAGCGTTCCAAGATTTTAAAGGAGATCCGTAACTTCTTAGCAGACCGTGATTTCATGGAAGTAGAGACTCCGATGCTTGTTGCAAACGCAGGAGGTGCGGCGGCAAGACCGTTTGAGACACATTTCAATGCGTTAGACGAGGACTTAAAGCTTCGTATTTCTCTGGAGCTTTACTTAAAGAGACTGATCGTCGGCGGCATGGAGCGTGTCTATGAGATTGGCCGCGTATTCCGTAATGAGGGTCTGGACACCAGACACAATCCGGAGTTCACAATGCTAGAGCTCTATCAGGCGTACACCGACTACGAAGGTATGATGGAACTGACCGAATCCATGTTCCGTTACCTCGCTGAAAAAGTATGCGGATCTACCAAGATCTCTTACAACGGCGTGGAAATTGACCTTGGAAAGCCATTCGCACGTCTGACAATGAACGATGCGATCAAGAAATATACCGGAATTGATTTTGATCAGGTACCGGATGATGCAGCAGCAAAGAAACTTGCAGACGAGCATCATATTGCATACGAAGAGCGTCACAAGAAGGGTGATATCATCAACCTCTTCTTTGAGGAATACTGCGAGAAGGAACTGATCCAGCCGACCTTTATCATGGATCACCCGATCGAGATTTCTCCACTGACCAAGAAGAAACCAAGCGATCCTACAAAGGTAGAGCGTTTCGAATTATTCTGCAATACATGGGAGATGTGTAACGCATACTCCGAGTTAAACGATCCGATCGATCAGCGTGAGCGTTTCGCCGCACAGGATGCCAATGCCGCAGCCGGTGATGACGAAGCAGAACACACGGATGAAGATTTCCTGAATGCACTGGAGATCGGTATGCCGCCTACAGGTGGTATCGGATACGGAATTGACCGTCTGGTAATGTTACTGACAGACAGTCAGGCAATCCGTGACGTACTGCTGTTCCCGACGATGAAAACTTTGAGTAAAGAAAACCAGTAAAATCAAGGGTTTCAGCGATTTTGAGTTGTGATTTACTACAAATTTACTACAAATTTGCTACGTATAATACGGAATAATACTTGATAATACGTTTTGTGCGACATTTAATTTTATAGGGTATGTACCTTTAGGACACTTTCCAAGTGAGAATTTGGGAGTGTCCTTTTGTTATGGTCAAAAATAAAATTTGGAGGTAAATACAATGAACAGTACAGCGTTAGGAGCAGAAAAGGAAGAAAAGATTATTTTTATCAGCGATGCACATGAGAAATTCTACTACGAGAAGTTAAAGGAAGTCCGGTATCAGGATGTTTACCACAAGGCACTCTGCTATTGTCTTGGGATCAGCGATGATACCAGAAGAAATATTAAAAGCATTTATGATTTTAAGACAGGCTGCGTGAAAACGGAATGCCTGCAGGAAGGCTGGCAGACCAGCGGAAGCGTGAAAGTAGTCAGAATGGCATTTAATCTGTACTGTAATGGTACACCGAGTGTTTTGACTATGAGGATATGGAGGAGCAGATTGACGAGTGCAGGAATTACACGGTGGAGGAACTGTTCTGCTGTGCCTACGCACCATATTTTTGGCAGGCGGTACAGATTCGTTATCCGGAGTATGCAAGATACAACCGGGAGCTGTATGCCCTGTTTGGAGGAGCAGACTAATGTTAAAGGTCAGACTGATGGGAACGAAGAACGATATTACTTGGTTCGGAAAGATATTGAACAATAATTCCAAAATTGAAGTTACCGAATTTTCAGATTTGTACCCGAACAAGGGGACAAAGAAGTTTTTACAGAGCGTATGTGGAAGTAAGAAAGAGCAATGTAGCAGAGAAATCATAGAAAACAGCATAGAAAAAGGAGAATGTATCATGTGTAAAGTTATATCAATTGCAAACCAAAAAGGTGGTGTGGGTAAGACCACCACCACAAGCAACTTAGGAATCGGGCTGGCAAAGCAGGGAAAGAAAGTCCTGCTGATCGATGCGGACGCACAGGGGAGCCTGACTGCAAGTTTAGGCTTTACGGAACCGGACAAGCTGGAGGTCACGCTTGCCACGGTCATGGCAAATATTATCAATGATGAGGAAATGGAAAAGGGATACGGCATTTTGGAGCATGAGGAGGGCATTTCCCTCATGCCGGGAAATATTGAGCTGTCCGGTCTGGAGGTATCGCTTGTGAATGCCATGAGCAGGGAGCTGGTGCTGCGTTCCTACATAGAGCAGGTAAGGGAGGACTACGATTACATTCTGATTGACTGTATGCCCTCGCTTGGCATGATAACCATAAATGCCTTTGCCTGTGCCGACAGTATCTTAATTCCCGTGCAGGCGGCATATCTGCCCGTAAAAGGTTTGGAGCAGCTTATCAAGACCATAGGCAGGGTAAAGCGGCAGATCAATCCAAAACTGGAGATAGAGGGGATTCTGCTGACGATGGTGGATAACCGCACCAACTATGCAAAGGACATCAGTGCATTACTGATTGAGAATTATGGAAGCAAGGTTAGGATATTTCAGAACAGTATCCCGATTTCCGTAAGGGCTGCGGAAATTTCAGCAGAAGGTGTCAGCATCTATCGGCATGACCCGAAGGGGAAAGTGGCGCGTGCCTATCAGTCTTTGACGGAGGAGGTGCTTCGTGATGAGTAAGGCAGGAAGTGCATCAAAGGTCAAAATAAATAGTTTTGATGATCTGTTCGGAGCTTCCCAAGCTCCGGCAGGCACAGAGCAGGTGCGGGAGATACCGCTTTCCGAGCTGCATGAGTTTAAGGGACACCCGTTCAAGGTGCTTGACGATGAAAAAGATGCAGGAAACCGTGGAGAGCATTAGAAACTATGGTGTGTTAATGCCCGGTATTGCAAGACCGAGGGCAGGGGGCGGCTATGAGATCATTGCCGGGCACCGCAGGAAGCACGGGTGCGAGCTGGCAGGGCTTTCCACCATGCCGATGTTCGTGCGGGATTACAGCGATGATGAAGCAACGGTTATCATGGTGGATACCAACATTCAGCGTGAGGATATTTTACCCAGCGAAAAAGCAAGGGCTTATGCAATGAAGTATGAAGCCATGAAACATCAGGGCAAAAAGGGAAGCGGAAGCAGCCTTGACGAAGTGGGGGAAGCTGCCGGAGAGAGTGGAAAGACGGTGCAAAGGTATATATGGCTTGCCCGTCTGTCTGATGAATTGCTGGATATGGTCGATAAGAAGAAAATCGGTCTGGTGCAGGGGCGTTGACATATCGTTTCTCACGGAACAGGCGCAGGAATGGGTACAGGTCATTCTGGAGGAAACAGGTGCAGCAATTTCCACCCACCAGTCGGCAAAACTGAAGGAGTATGGAAAAAACGGGGAGCTGACCCTTGCAATGGTAAGGCTCATTTTGACGGAGGAAAAGCCGAAGGAAAGAAAGGTCACAATCAAAGGCGAGAGGATCAGCCGATATTTTACGGAGGAGTATTCCAGTGAGGAAATAGAAAATATCATCTATCAGCTATTGGAGGAATGGAACGCCGCAAATGGCGTGAGCAAGCAGTAAAGGAGGCACGGAAAATGGGCGGTACAATCAAATTCGATTATTACTACGGAATCGAAGCGGAGCAGTTTTCGTTTTACCGTGTTCCACGTCTGCTGATTAAGGACGAGAGGTTTAAGGGGCTTAGCAGCGATGCTAAGCTCCTCTATGGACTGATGCTTGACCGTATGGCACTTTCCATGAAAAATGGCTGGCTTGATGATGAAAACAGGGCGTATATCATTTATACGGTGGAAAGTATCATGGAGGATTTGGGATGCGGCAAGGATAAGGCGATAAAAGTCCTTGCCGAATTAGATACCAATAAAGGGATCGGTCTGGTGGAACGGATACGCAGGGGACTTGGCAAGCCGGATATTATTTATGTGAAGAACTTTGTTATTCCAGAGGAAAATGATGAGCAGCCGGATAAACAGGGAGGCGATAAAGGTGCTTTTACTGAGGACGGAGAAGACTTGCAGAAGTCGGAAAAACCGACTTCAAGAAGTTTGAGAAGCCGACTTCAAGAGGTCGGAAAAACCGACTTCAAGGATTCGGATAATCAGACTTCAGGAGGTCGGGAAAACGAACTTCAAGAGGTCGGAAAACCAGCCCCTAATTATACTGACTATAATAATACTGACATGAGCTATAACAATCCTATCAATCAATCAGGAGACCCGGAGCAGAGAAACGATAAGATTGATGTGATGGAGGACGTGAACGCATACATAGAGCTGATTAAGCAGAATATTGAGTATGAGCATCACATGAAGTATGATAAAAAGGCAGGACAGGGATTTGTATGAGGAGCTTTTTGAGGTCATCTGTGAAGTGGTATGCGTAAAGCGTAAAACGGTCAGAATAGCGGGAGAGGATTACCCATATGAGCTTGTAAAATCGAAATTCCTGAAGCTCAACAGCGGGCATCTGGAGTATGTGATCGGCTGTATGCACGATACTGTCACAAAGATAACCAACATTAAGGCATACATGGTTACAGCACTTTATAATGCTCCCTCAACTATGAACCATTATTATCAGCAGGAGGTACAGCATGATATGTATGGCGGCGGCTGGGAGGAAAAAGGGATTGTCTGAAAGAATTGGAAAGATTTTTGCGGAGATAATAAATATATTCACAGGCAGCTTTTGGACAGAGTGTCCAGAGGTGGATAATGGTTTAAAAAAATAGATTAGGCGGTGCGGTATGGAGAAGAAAGTATATATCACGAAAGAAGAACAGGAAAAGTGCAGAAGGGTTGCGGAGGCGTTTGCAGAGCTGTATGGGCTTGAGAATATCCTTGTCATGGATGCAGGAAGATACGGCTTTGTAAAATTGCAGTATTACAAGGAGCCGCAGGGCTTTGATGATGTGATAACCTTCACGGATAGTCAGAGTATGTTTGAAAATCTGTGGCAGGAATGGCTTGATACAAAGCTCTATTTAATGGCAAAGGGAACGCCGCTGATGGAGAAAGGTTATGGCGGCGTATTAAAAAAGTCTGCCGGAGGAAAAACAGAAGGAACTTACAGACAGAAAAGCCGACTTTGCAATAAAGGCAGGAATTACATTATAAGCAACACAGCGTAAGGGCAGTTATGAGCAGACAGCTTGTAGCTGCCTTTTTATGTTCAATGACTTTTGGACACGATGTCTAAAGGTGGAAAGGAAGATAACAATGGAATCAATGAGAGATATCAACAGGGTAATGGAGAGGGAGGTTGCAAAGGGAGCTGTCCGCTGGCTTTTGAACGGATGGAATTTGGCAGTAAGCCTTTTCAGTTTATCATATCAGAGGAAAAGTTAAATGAAGTTCTTACATATCTGCTGCGGATCAGAACCTTCGGGCAGTATGCAGGGAAAAAGCATAATCAACAATGTATATATGGATTTGGATATGCTCTGCAAAAAGCCGCAGTTTAAGCGCACCCGTTCCGTCGTGGAACGGGAAGAAGTTTACACAAAAGTGCAGAGATATAAAAAGAAAACTGAAGCCGGAATATGACGGCAGGGTGTGTCTGGAAACGGTACAGTGTATTTTCAGCCTGCCGGAGAAAGAAACGGACAGATACAGAATGATCTATGAAGGGCAGGAAACCTATGGTTTTATTATGTCAAATAAATATATCCTCGGTCTGTTTGCTTATTGTGAAGCCGCAAGAAAAACTATTGTGTGGGATGGCGTGGAATTTGAACACCTGACGGAGCAGGAGCAGAAGATCGTTTTGCTTGATAATGTGCGGGATGTGCTGTTTCAGGCATTGCTTTTCGATAATGTTTCAATGGAGAAGAATCATATCCGGGCAGATATGTGTACGGTTATGTTATTGGAATAATAAATACAGACAAAATATTTTATGATAAAAAGACTTCTGTTATAATAATTGAAGCGGAATTTATTTTAAAGAGGGATTATATGAAACAAAATCATCATTCGCTTGCATATAAGCGGCAGAAGCAGCAAATAAAACCTATAAGGATTTAAAGCAGAAGCAGAAAATGAAAATTGCTGACCAAATGTTTCGGGAAACCTGCTCTTATTATAAAGAAAACGGGGAAATGCCCACAGAGGAAGCAGCAAGGGAAATTACGGAACGTATTTATAAAAAGCTGGAATCACAGGCGGTATGGGTTCCCTTTGATGAGGTTTACCAAGCATATCTTTTAAAGATGCCTTATCGTTATGAAATCCGTATCAGGGAAAACGGAATACCGGAGGAAAAGCCCGCAAAGGAGAAAAAGCCTGATTTACCAAAGAAAAAGAGGGGAAGCAACAATAAGATATGCCCGGAGTGCGGCAGGAAAATGAAACAGCAGTTTATTGGTTTGCAGCATTGCAAATGCGGTATGAGCTGGAAGAAAGATATTGGATATTTTGAACGTACCGGGGATATGGTGTTTGCTTTGGAACGCAGGAAAACAGGTAAAAAGACAAAGCAGTGTCCGGTAATCCGGTACAGATAAATTAAATATGGTACACAGCGTCAGGGCAGTTATAGACCATAAAGGTTTATAGCTGCCCTTTTTGCGTTTACAGACTTTTGGACACGATGTCCAAAAGCGGAAAGGAGAGCTTATGAAATATTTACTGCATCGGCTGTATGTTCCACCTTAGCGGAGCTTACAGTCAGATAACAATGGATCAGGAGGTACTTATGCAGGAGGAAGTAACGCAAAAAGACAATCGCCCTTGTGATTAAGACCTCAAAACTAAGTGCCAGCGTACTGAAAGCTGCAATGCGGATTTATCTGAATCATCAGAAGCAGAAATCACAGAAATCGCATGGTAAAACTTCTGTGAAAAAAGCTGGTGGGAGAGGGCGTGGGAGTATCGTCTATCGAAGTGACGGACAGCAACATCAAATCCTTTGAGCGGGTAGCTCGTAAATATAATGTTGATTTTGCTGTCAAGAAAGACAAGACCTGCGAACCGCCCAAGTATGTGGTATTTTTCAAGGGCAGGAGATGCCGATGCGGTTGCACAGGCATTCAAGGAATTTGTTTATGGTAATGAGAAAAAGAAAAGGCCGGACTTCCGTAAGGGAGAAATTAAAGCATTTCAGAGAAGCAGTGTCACAGGATAAGAACAGGGAGAGGAGCCGGGAGAAAAATAAGGACAGGGGACAGAGCCTATGAGCAGCATCATTGCAGGCATAACCAAAGACCTAAAGGCTGTCCCGGAAAATCTGAAAGCAAAGGCGAAAGGTGCGGACGCCAAGAAGCTGCTGCTTTTGAATGTCCCGTATATCCTTGCAGGCTATTTCTGTGACAAGGTGGCGTGGCTGTGGAGAGTATCGGAGGGAGCAGATGCTTCCGCCAAGATGATTGCAGCCATGAACGGCTTTGATACGCTTTTTTCCAATCCCCTGCCCAGCTTCCACCCAAGAGATTTACTGATTGGAGCAGGCTGCGGCATAGCCCTCCGGCTTGTGGTGTACTACAAAGCCAAGAACGCCAAGAAATTCCGGCATGGCAAGGAGTATGGTTCCGCAAGGTGGGGAAATGCCAAAGACATAGAGCCATACATGGACTCTGTGTTTGAAAACAATGTCCTTTTAACCCAGACGGAGAGGCTGATGATGTCAGGCAGACCAAAGCAGCCGAAGTATGCGAGGAATAAAAATATTCTTGTCATCGGCGGTTCCGGTTCCGGTAAGACAAGATTTTTTGTGAAGCCGAACCTGATGCAGATGCACTCAAGCTATGTCGTCACTGATCCGAAAGGAACGGTATTAGTCGAGTGCGGAAAGATGCTGAAAAGGGGCAAATATAAAATAAAAGTCTTAAATACCATAAACTTTGCAAAATCCATGCACTATAATCCTTTCGCCTATTTACGGAGCGAAAAGGATATTCTGAAACTCGTAAACACAATCATAGTCAACACAAAAGGAGAGGGACAGCAATCCGGTGAGGACTTTTGGGTCAAAGCAGAAAAACTCTATTATACAGCATTGATTGCATACATCTGGTACGAAGCACCGGAGGAGGAACAGAATTTCGCCATGCTGATTGATCTGATTGATGCAAGCGAAGCCAGAGAGGACGATGAGAATTTCAAAAATGCCGTAGATTTGCTGTTTGAGGAGCTGGAAGCAGAGAACCCGAACCATTTTGCTGTAAGGCAGTATAAGAAATACAAGCTGGCTGCGGGAAAAACAGCTAAGTCCATACTTATTAGCTGCGGTGCAAGGTTAGCACCATTTGATATAAAAGAGCTGCGTGACCTGATGGAATATGACGAGCTGGAGCTTGACACGCTTGGAGAGCAAAAGACAGCGTTATTCGTCATTATTTCCGATACGGATGCCACATTTAATTTCGTGGTGTCAATCATGTATTCACAGCTCTTTAACCTGCTCTGCGATAAGGCAGACGATGTTTATAATGGCAGGCTTCCGGTTCATGTGCGGTGCCTGCTGGATGAGTTCAGTAATATTGGGCAGATTCCACAGTTTGAGAAGCTGATTGCTACAATTCGTAGCCGGGAAATCTCAGCTTCTATTATTTTGCAGTCAAAATCTCAGCTCAAGGCGATTTATAAGGACAATGCAGACACCATAGAGGGCAATTGTGATACCACCTTATTCCTCGGAGGGAAGGAAAAGACCACCTTAAAAGAGATGGCGGAGATTTTGGGTAAAGAAACGATTGACCTTTACAATACCTCAGATACAAGAGGTACAAGCCAGTCCTACGGTCTGAATTACCAAAAGACCGGAAAAGAGCTGATGAGTCAGGATGAGATAGCGGTCATGGACGGCGGGAAATGTATCATGCAGCTTAGGGGCGTAAGACCTTTTTTTCTCAGACAAGTTTGATATAACGAAGCATGACAGATACAAAGAGCTGTCCGATTATGACCCGAAAAATGCCTTTGACATTGAGGACTATGTGAAGCATCTGCATCACATGAAAGTCACGCCTGCAACAATGGTAGACGATGCCTTTGACTGTGGGGAAGTAAACGGGCAGGAGGATAATTCCTCAATGACAACTGAATAGCGGCTTTTGGACAGAGTGTCCAAAAGTGCAGATTGACAACTGAATATGAAAATCTGTTTAGACATGCACAGGTAATGCAAAGCAAGTGTGCAAGTTTACTTGCAGACACGCAGATTTGCATTTAGCTGTATTTGGCGTTCAGCCGCAGCGAGATGAAGCGAAGCATAATCGAGCTGGCATGGATAAACACAAATCAAAGGAGTTTTGCAATGTATCTTTGTGAGAATAGAAAAGCACCCGGCACAGCCTATCGCCAAACAGAATGTACCGGATGCCAGCAGGGTTCTCCAAAGGATTTCCCTGCCCTTATTTTTACCACAAAGGGCGGGGATTTACATACAAAGCTCTTTCTTTATCAAAAAAAAATCAAATCTTAGGAAAGAAAGAGGTAAAAATCATGAGTTTTTTTACAACAGCAGTAACAGGATTAAAGACAGTCGTAACAGCAATCGGAGCAGGCGTGGCAGTATGGGGCGTTATCAACCTTCTGGAAGGCTATGGAAATGACAATCCGGGTGCAAAATCACAGGGCATCAAGCAGCTCATGGCGGGCGGCGGCATTGTCATTGTGGCGCAGACGGTGATTCCACAGCTCACTTCCCTTTTCTCATAATTCATGGGAGCGATCATTGACAAAATCACTGAATTTATAAAGGAAATGCTGCAGGGCTGGGTGCTTGACAATCTTTCCACGATGTTCACGGACGTAAATGATAAGGTCGGGACTATCGCCGGGGAGGTGGGGAAAACACCCAGCTCTTGGAACTCCGGTATCTTTTCCATGATACAGAGCCTTTCAGAAAACGTCATGGTTCCCATAGCGGGAATGATCATCAGTGCCATTCTCTGCTATGAGCTGATTACAATGGTAATGGACAAGAACAACATGCACGAGATCGGGAGCGAATTTTTCTTCCGTTATCTTGTAAAGGCATGTATTGCAGTGCTGTTTGTCAGCTATACCTTTGACATCACGATGGCGATTTTTGATGTGGGAAACCATATCGTGACAAAGGCTGCGGGTGTCATCACGGGCAATGCAAGCATAGATGTGACAGCCACTTTACAGACCATGTTCAACACCCAGCTTTCCACTATGGGCATTGGCGAACTGATAGGGCTTGGGATAGAAACCATGATCGTCAGCTTATGTATGAAAATCATGTCCGTCTTAATCACCGTCATTTTATATGGGCGCATGATAGAAATATACCGCGCGTCCAGAAGCGCCGCTTTTCATCCAAAGGCGGTGTGCGGGCATTTTGGGAACCCGGCTTTAGCAAGCCGGTAAAGAAAAAGTATCAAAGACGTGAAAAGCGTCACTTTAGCGTCATCCGATTTACCCCCCGAGGGAAACCACAAGGGGGACAATAGCGTATCGGAAAAATCGCAAGTTGGGAAAACCATCTACCCACGACTGAGCGGCAAGACGCAACATTGTGAATGAGGAGCAAGGCTAAACTGCTTTAAGGGCAGTCCGAGGCGGGATACTCGACCCGGCGGCGCAGGATGGTTGTATTCGCCGTATGTCATAGCGGAATGTGACAGGTAAACACAGACCGCACGATATTTATGACAGCCAGCCGCAGTAAGCGGAAAAGGACGAAAACCCACTACCGACATCACAATACGCTTTTCCCAAAGTGTCTAACTGGAGATTGCCTAAACCGGAACGCCGGAACTATCCGGCTATGCGTAATGCCGCAAGGCGATAAATTTCAAGGGGTAAAAACCCAAGAAAGATGACGCTGAATATCCGGCATGGCAACGGAGCCTCCGTAGTAGTCCGAGGGCGGGAAAGCCGTCTACATGGCGAAGGGAGGCAGGATGTCAACCAATTCATAAAAAGGAAAAGGTGCGTGAGGCATTATGAGAAGTCCTGAAAATGTGTTGGAAAGCCTAAAATCCAAGGCGTGTAACAAGAGCTACAAGTACGAGCGGTTATACCGCAACCTGTACAATCCACAATTCTATCTGCTGGCATATCAGCGGATACAGGCGAAACCAGGCAACATGACAGCCGGAACAGACGGCAAAACCATTGACGGAATGGGAATGGCAAGGATAAACGCCCTCATTGAAAAGATGCGGGATTTCAGTTATCAGCCTAACCCGGCAAGGAGAACGTATATCCCGAAATCCAATGGGAAAATGCGTCCTCTGGGGATACCGTCATTCGACGATAAACTGATACAGGAGGTGGTGCGGCTCATCTTAGAGAGTATTTTTGAGCCAACCTTTAGCGACTATTCCCACGGTTTCCGTATAAACAGAAGCTGTCATACGGCACTCAAATATGTGCAGAAATATTTTACGGGGACAAAGTGGTTCGTTGAGGGAGATATAAAGGGCTGTTTTGACAACGTAGACCATCATGTGTTGATTGCTATTTTGCGAAAGCGGATTGCAGATGAACATTTCATCGGTCTGCTCTGGAAGTTCTTGAAAGCTGTATATGGAGGATTGGAATTATCACAATACTTATTCCGGCACTCCGCAAGGCTCCATCATCAGCCCTATCCTTGCAAACATCTACATGAACGAACTGGATAGCTATATGGCAGAGTATGCAGAGAAATTCAACTGCGGAAACCGCCGTAAAATCAATCCTGCGTTCAAGAAGAAGCTGGATGTCTGCCGGGGGAAAGAACAAAGGCTTAAAAGAAATCTCTCTAAAATGAGCGAGGAAGAAAAAGAGGGCTTAATTGCAGAAATCCGGGAACTGCGGCGTAGTCTGAAATCTATGCCGTATAGCGACCAGATGGACGATAGCTATAAACGGATTTGCTATATCCGATATGCCGATGATTTCTTAATTGGAGTTATCGGCAGCAAAGAGGACGCAGAACAGATTAAACAAGATGTAGGCTGCTTTATCCGGGACAAACTCCATCTGGAAATGTCCGAGGAAAAGACATTGATTACTCATGGACACGACGCTGCGAAGTTCTTGGGATATGAGGTCACAATCGCCAAAGGCGAACACAACAAAAAGACCAAAACCGGGGCTACCAGACGGGTAAACAATGGAAAAGTCTTACTTTATGTTCCCCATGATAAGTGGGTAAAACGACTGTTCTCCTACAATGCCCTCAAGATTAAATACGACAAACAAAATGGAAACAAAGAGGTTTGGGAACCTGTCCGGCGCACTCGCCTGTTGCACTTGGACGATTTGGAAATCCTAAACCAATACAACGCAGAAATCCGTGGATTGTATAACTACTACCGACTTGCAAACAACGTGTCTGTACTCAATAACTTCTACTATGTAATGAGATACAGTATGCTCAAAACCTTTGCTGGAAAATATCGGACACGAATCAGCAGAATTATCCGCAAGTACCGTCAAGGAAAAGATTTTGTTGTGGAATATCCGAAGAAAAACGGCAAGGTCGGAAAGGTATTGTTTTACAATAATGGGTTCCGCCGGGACACTAAAGTAGAAAGCGGAAATCCTGATATAGTAGCAAGAATTTTTGAGAATTATGGGCGTAATAGTCTTATAAAAAGACTGCAAGCAAACAGGTGTGAGTGGTGTGGCGCAGAGAATGTGCCGCTTGAAATACACCATATACGAAAACTCAAAGATTTAAGTGGCAGAAAACAATGGGAAATCGCCATGATTGGGCGTAAGCGCAAGACAATGGCACTCTGCGTCTACTGTCACGATAAGTTACATGCTGGGAAATTAGACTGACATCTGGAGAGCCGGATACGCTGAGAGGTGTAAGTCCGGTTCGGAGGGGGAGTTCTCGGAAACCTGCCATAGCAATATGGTAAGGCGCCGGGTTCTTACCCTACTTTATGTTTCAGTGGCTCCGGTTCCGTTTGCGACTTTGAGCAACCGGGAATGGGGCAGTATCGGAAGCAACTATATCAAGGGACTGTGTGCTTTGGCATTTCAGGGATTTTTCATTATGGTGTGCGTAGGTATTTACTCCGTGCTGGTATCCGGCGTGGCAGTTGCCGGCAATCTTCACTCGGCTTTATGGTCGGTGGCAGCCTACACCGTAATCCTATGCTTCAGCTTATTTAAGACAGGCTCCCTTAGCAAATCAATCTTCAATGCCCATTAAAGGGGCATTGCATACGGGAAAGGAGGTGCAGCCGGGAGATGGTTTCCGGCTGCAATGCTTATGGCTATATCAGTAGCAGTGCCAAAAAATCTAAGCGGCATCAAGACAAAGGTGGCAATGAACTTAACAAAACGCCAGCTTGTCTGCTTTGGAAGTGCGGGTGCGGTGGGCATCCCCTTTTATATTTTCACAAAAGGGGTTATCGGCACACAGGCATCGGCACTGATCATGGTAGCCCCTCATGCTGCCGTTTTTCTTTTTGGCAATGTATGAAAAAGACGGGTTCCCCGCAGAGAAGATTCTGTATTTTATGTTACGGCAGAAAATCCTCACGCCGGGAATCCGTCCCTATAAATCAGAAAATCTTTACAGACAGTTGGAGGAGAAAGAGAGAATGAAAAAGGAGGTGCGCTATCTTGAAGAAAAAGCCGCAGGCAGAAACGCAGGGCAGGCAGGTTAGAGCTGCAAAGCCCAAAGCAGGATTGAGCTTTTCAGAAAGGAAAAGGCTTATGGAGCTGAAACGTACTCTCTCCGGAAACAGCAAAAAACAGGAAAAAGCCAACCACGGCACAGAATACCATTACCTTTAAAAAAGATGTTTCAGGACGGTATCTGTCAGGTGACTTCCACTTTCTACACGAAAATGGTGGAGTTTTTTGACATCAACTATGACCTTTTAGAGATAGAAGATCAGGGGAGATTTTAGAGGAATACAGCAGGCTCATCAATTATTTTGATCCGTCTATTAAGTTTGAACTGTTCCTGTTCAACCGACAGGTTAACGAGCAGACCTTAATTGACCAGTTTGACATTCCATTGCAGGCAGATGATTTTGATGATATTCGTGAGGAATACACGCAGATGTTAAAGAAACAGGCTGCAAAGGGGAATAACGGTATTATAAAATCAAAATACCTGATTTTCGGTATTGAGTGCAAAGGCTTCAAGGAAGCAAGGGCGAAACTTGCAAGCATCGAAGCCGATGTGATAAAGAACTTTTTAAATCTGGGCACACACGCTAAGAGCCTTGACGGAAAGGGAACGTCTGCGTATCCTGCATGAATATTTTAACCAGGATACTATGGAGCCTTTCCGTTTTTCCTTTAAGGAGCTGTCAGAATCCGGTAAAAGCGTAAAGGACTATATCGCACCGCCGGGCTTTGACTTCCGTTATCCGAGCCGTTTTAAAGCGGGGAAGATGTATGGCAGCGTCCACTATCTGGACATCATTGCACCGAGATTTAATGATGAGCTGCTAAAGAAGCTCCTTGACATTGATGATAACCTAACCATTACCATGCACATGCAGACCTTTGACCCGGTAAAGGCGATCAAGATGTTAAAAGGGGCATTGACAAATATTCAGAAGATGAAGATTGAGGAACAGAAGAAAGCAGTACGCTCCGGCTATGACATGGATATTTTACCCACGGACATCATCACTTATGAAAAGGACACGCTGGAGCTTTTGGATGACCTTAATACGAGCAACCAGAAGATGATCAACATGACATTCCTTATTACCTGCTACGGCAGGAGCAAGCGGGAGCTTGAGAACATCACGCAGAGAGTGTCCGGCATTATCCAGCAGGCAAACTGCAACCTGCGCTGTTTACAGTATCTGCAGGAGCAGGGGCTTATGGCTTCCGCACCGATAGGCTGCAATGAAACCGGGATAGAGCGTGTGCTTACCACAAAGAGTACCGCTATCCTTGTTCCGTTCTGTACGCAGGAGTTATTCATGCCTGCTCCGGCGATTTATTACGGTCTGAACGCCCTCAGTAACAACATGATCATGGCAGACCGGAAACGCTTAAGAACACCAAACGGCGTGATACTCGGTACGCCCGGCTCCGGTAAGTCTTTCAGTGCAAAGCGTGAGATTTTAAGCTGTTTTCTTATCACAAAGGACGACATTATTATCTGCGATCCGGAGGGCGAGTATTTTGCACTCGTGGGCGCACTGCACGGGCAGGTGGTAAAGCTTGCCACCAATTCAAAGGATTATTTAAACCCGATGGATATACAGCTTTCCCATAAGGGGGATAAGGAAGCATTAAAACTGAAATCTGATTTTATCATAACATTATGTGACCTGATCGCAGGTGGCAAGGACGGTCTGGAGAACGATGAGAAAGGTATCATCGACGAATGTATCCGTCATATTTACGATGAGTATTTTGAAAATCCCGTGCCGGAGAATATGCCGATCCTTGAGGATTTGTATAATGCCCTGTTAGAGCATAAGAACAAAAAGAAGCGGAGCGTATCGCAAACAGCCTTGTGCTATATGTGCATGGTTCCCAGAATTACTTTAACCACCGTACCAACGTAGACAGCGGCAACCGTATCATGTGCTTTGACATCAGAGATTTGGGAAACCAGTTAAAGGAGCTTGGAATGTTAATCGTGCAGGATGCGGTCTGGAACAGGGTATCGCAGAACCGGGAGCGAAAGATTGCCACCCGCTATTACTGTGATGAGTTCCACCTTCTCTTAAAGGAAAAGCAGACAGCCATTTACAGCGTGGAAATCTGGAAGCGGTTTCGTAAGTGGGGCGGTATTCCGACAGGCTTGACGCAGAACGTGGGCGATTTTTTGAAATCAGAGGAAATCGAGGGCATACTCGGCAACTCTGATTTTGTTTATTTACTGAATCAGAACGCAAAGGATCAGGCGATACTTGCAGACAAGCTGGGGCTTTCCGAAAAGCAGCTTGCCCATGTGACAAACTCTGAGCCGGGAAGCGGACTGATTTTGTTTGACAACGTGGTAATCCGTTTGTGGATAAGTACCCGAAGGACACCAAGACCTATGCGATCATGAATACCAAGCCGGAGGAAAGCGTAAAGCAGGAGGAAAATAATGTATGAACGGAGGAGGAAAGTGATGGAAACAGACACAATTATCCATAATGACTGTCTTGACGCCTTAAAAGATATGCCCTCTGAAAGCGTCCACTGCTGTGTCACATCGCCGCCTTATTACGGGCTGCGTGATTACGGCATGGACGGGCAGGTCGGCAGGGAAGCAACGCCGGAACAGTATATAAGGAAACTGACGGAAATTTTTTCGGAAGTTTACCGTGTACTCAGGGCGGACGGAACCTGCTGGCTGAATATTTCCGACACATACTGCGGTACGGGGAGCAAAGGGGGCTATAAAGACCCGAAGAACCCGGAAGGCAGGAACGGTCAGAATGTTTCCATAGTCCGGAATGTGGAAGGGTGCAAACATAAAGATTTAATCGGCATCCCGTGGATGCTGGCATTTGCACTCAGGAACAGCGGGTGGTATCTCAGAAATGATATTGTCTGGCAGAAAGGGAACGCCATGCCGGAAAGTGCAAAGGACAGGCTGACACGCAGCTATGAGCATATTTTCCTGCTTGCCAAGTCACAGAAATATTATTTTGATGCGCTGGCGATTTCGGAGCCGATAGCGGCGGATACGGCAAGGCGGTACATGGGAGGACGTGGAAGCAGCCATAAATATTCCGGCGAAGTGCCGGGGCAGGCAGGAATACAGAAGCTCAACAAGCCACGGAAAGCGGGGGAAATTAAGAAAAGCGACATTTCTCCTGTCAGGAACTGCCGGGATGTGTGGCTGATCAACACAGTGCCTTACCGGGGAAATCATTTTGCAGCGTATCCCCCGAAGCTGGTGGAGAGGTGCATCCTTGCAGGCTGTCCAAAGGGCGGCATTGTACTTGACCCGTTTTTTGGAAGCGGCACAACAGGGCTTGTGGCAGTAAGAAACGACAGGCATTATATCGGGATTGAACTGAATGAGGAATACTGCGTCCTTGCAGGAGAAACGGATAGGAGGCGGATATGAAAATAAGGCTGATTGACATGAGTAAACGATAAGAGGCTGTTTCATTCCGTAAAGGATTTTAAGAATCATGACACATGCGGTACAGAAAGGGGCAGGCATTGGATAGCAGATAGACATGGAGGAATTTTAATGGCAGAGATAAAGAAAGCACAGGCGGCTGGGTTTGCAGAGGATAGCAATGCTTTTGCCGGGGGCAGCTCCGTAAAGGGAACTGCCGCACCGAAAAAGGCACAGCAGAAGCAGTCCGGCGTACACCAGCCGAGAGATGCAGACGACACTTCCGGACAGAATGTCCAAAGGTCGGGACAGGCGGAAACTTTTGGACAGGATGTCCAAAAGCAGACAAAAACATCTGACAGCAGGAAGGCAAAAGGCGGGCAGAGAAAGCAGCACCGGAAGCAGGGTGCTTTTGGGCAGAGTGACAAAATGTCTGAAAATGCGGATGCCGGAAGTCAGAAGAAAAGTGATTTTACAAAGGAAAACAGTACCTTTACGGAGGACAATGGCACAGCGCAGGAAGAAAGGCAGTCCGGCGATGATTACCGCCGCAGGGACACCTATCATCAGGCAGAGAAAAGGGGGCATTACCGCAGGCGGAAACAGCGTGAGCATACGGACAGGGAACGGACGAAAACCTCTGATTTTGAACAGGATTTCAATACAAAAGACAATGCCTTTACAGAGGGAGAAAAAACGGAGTTTCAGGGCAGCAAAAAAAAGCTGGATAAGTTACAGAAGAAAGCGGAGAAAGCCAGAAAAAAGACAGAAGCGGCAAGACGGAAGATGCCAAAGAAAACGGAGTATTCCCTTGAGCGTGTCTTTGATGAAAAGACAGGCAGGGCAAAGTATGTGCTGACCGCCGTAAAAAAGGAAAAGCCCTTTAAACCGGACAGCCCGGTAAAGAGGATGGCGGGCAGAGCCGGATCAGAGTTTACCAATTATGCACATGGCAAGGTTGCCGAAGTGGAAAAGGAAAACGCAGGCGTGGAGGGCGCACACAAAAGTGAGCAGAAAGCCGAAGATGCGTACCGCTTTGTGAAGCGGCACCATAAAAACAGGCTGCAAAGGCGGCGTGAGAAAGTGGCGAAGCTGGAGAAAAAGCAGTTTCAAAAAGAGGTCAATTTCCGTTACCGGAAGTTTTTGGAAGAAAACCCGGAAATGCAGGAAAAGACGTTAAAGAAGCAGCTGCAGAAAAGACTGCAGAAACAGCGCATCAAACGTGAGTATGCAAAGGCAAGGCGGGCAGGGCAGGCGGCGAAGAACACAAAAGAAGCGGCGGTAAAATCTGCCAACTTTACCACAACGGTTGCAAAGAAGTTACAGGAAGCCGCACAGAAACACGCTGCCCTGCTTGTGACGATAGGAGCCTTTGCGGTGCTTTTGATTATGATTATGACCTCCATATCGTCCTGCGGGGCGATGTTTTCGGACGGCATGAGTACCACGCTGGCAGGGAGCTATATGAGCGTCCCGGCGGAGATGGATGCGGCAGATTTGGCATTTTCCGAGCTGGAAAAGAACCTGCAGGCAGAAATTGATGCCATAGAAACAGATTATCCGGATTATGACGAATACCGCTACAATCTGGATGCCATAGGGCATGATCCCTTTGCCTTAATCAGCTATTTATCCGCAGTCTATACGGAATTTCCGGCGGCAGAGGTGCAGGGTGAAATAGAAAGCCTTTTTGACGAGATGTATGAGCTGACCCTGAATCCGACCACGGAAACAAGGACAGGCACAAGAACGGTCACAGACCCGGAAACGGGGGAGGAAACAGAGGAGGAATATGAGTACGAAGTCAGTATTTTAGAGGTCACGCTTACCGCAAAGGATTTGGGTGTGGTGGCAGCCGGACACATGAATGAGGAGCAGAAAGAGATTTATGCTTTTTATAACGAAACACACGGGCTGGTACAGCAGTTTTACACACCGCTTGACCTTTACTGGTACAACTATGTATCGAGCTATTACGGCTGGCGCATCAATCCGGTCACGGGGCAGGAGCAGCTTCACAGGGGCGTTGACATTGCAGTGCCGACAGGAACCACGGTCTATGCGGCGATGGACGGCACCGTCACAACAGCCGCTTACGATGATTACTACGGCAACTATGTGGTAATTGAGGACAGCAAAGGATACTGTACGAAATATGCCCACATGGACACGTTAAGCGTCAGTACCGGACAGGACATTACACACGGAACGGTAATCGGAACAACGGGAAACACGGGGAGCAGCACCGGAAGCCACCTTCATATCGAATGTCTGTATAACGGGGAATATTATAACCCGTTATTTTACTTTGAAGCAGGAGAAAAAACGCTGTACGGGGAAACACCGGGAAGCGGAAGCGGCGGGGGAGGTGCCATACCGCCTGATTCTTATAATGATGAAACCGTACAGGCACTTATGGAGGAAGCAGCAAGATATCTAGGCTATCCGTATGTATGGGGCGGTTCGTCACCGTCAACGAGCTTTGACTGCTCCGGCTTTGTCTGCTGGGTATTTACCAACAGCGGCGTACACAATTTTCCAAGAACCACGGCACAGGGCATTTATGACCAGTGTACTCCGGTTCCGGCAGCGGACGCAAAGGCAGGAGATATTATCTTTTTACGGGTACATACAATTCAGGCGGAGCAGTCAGCCATGTGGGGATTTACTGCGGAAACGGTGTGATGATACATGCAGGCGATCCGATTAAGTATTCCAATATCAATACCTCGTACTGGCAGAGCCATTTTTATGCGTTTGGCAGATTGAATTAGAAATAAATGCCCTTTAACGGGGCATGGAAAGGAGAAATGATGTGACAAAGGAAAGGATTGAAAAGGAGCTTCAGAAAGTCCTGCAGCAGCTTGCAACGCTGCAGGAAAGGCAGAAGGACTTGGAGGAGCAGCTTCAGATGGCAGAGGACGCAGAAAAGATGAAATTCATTGAGAAGAATAAAATCTCTTTGGACAGGCTGATTCTGCTGAATAAAGTCAGTGAGGAAGAAATCCTGCATCTGTTAAAGCAGAAGGAGCAGGAGGAACAGACAAGACAAACAGAAAGGGAGGCAGTAAGCCATGAAAAAAATTAAGTTATCAACTAAAGCGGTGTTATCGCTTGGTTTATCAGCAGTATTATTCTGTATGCCCGCAGTGGGCTTTGCCCTGAACGGGAATTATGCAGTGAATGTCCATGCGGAGGATTCCAAAGAGCAGGAAGCAGTATCAGAGGAACCTGCGGAAAGCACAGGGCAGACGGAAGCCGACACAGAGCAGAGTGCAGAGGGCGGCACGGAAGAAAGCACGGAGAATACAACAGAGGAAAGTACGGAAAACGGTACGGTTTCCGGAAATGAAGTAACAGAGCCGGTGTGTACCTGTGAGAAAAAGTGCAGCGCATATGACTATGACAAGGATTGTGAAGTATGCGCCGCAGATTACAGGGACTGTGAATACAAGACTCCGAATGTAGTCATTAACATCAACAGTCCGGGCGGGTGGTACAACGAAAGGGCAACAGTTACGTTTACCGTATCCGATACGGCACACACGGGCAACTTTGAAATTGCCATGATACAGGCAAAAGTAGGGCAGAACGGGAGCTGGACGGACGTGACGGAAGATAAGAAGCTGGAAATTTCTGAAAACTGTACCGTCTATGTGCAGGTCACAGACCAGAAAGGCAATACATATGAGAGAAACCGGGCAATGAAATGTTTTGACACCACGAAGCCCACCCTCAATGCGGCGGTCAGTGACGGACTGTTAAGCATACAGGGTGCATGATACGGATTCCGGCGCAAAGGCGGTGTATGTCAACGGTTATGAGTTTACAGACCTGACAAACGGAACCCTGAATATCCGCTTACAGCAGTTTGATGCAGGATACGAGTATTTTACCATTTCCGCAATGGACAATGCCGGAAATATGTCGGAAGTTTATAAGACGAAAAATCCGTATTACAAAGACCCTGCCGATGAGAGTGATGAGAATCCGGCGGAGCAGCTCCCGGTCAACGCCGAAGCCACCAAGCCGGGAGTGCCACGGGAACGGTGACAGAGCATACAAAGACGGACAGTGACGGCAATACCATTTCACAGACACCGGAGGAACAGAAGAAACAGGCTTTTGCTGAAGCAGATGCTGCGGAAGCGGCAGAAAGCGGTGATAAGGAACAGTCTGAACAGGGCAAGGAGTTTTACACTATTCAGACCGCATCGGATAAAGTATTTTATCTGATTATTGACAGGGACGGGGAGGAGGAAATGGTTTATTTCCTGACGGAGATTACGGAAAATGACCTTCTGAACACCACTTCCGACAACAGCGAAACCTTACCGAAAAACTCCGCTGCTCTGGAATCTGCAATCCCGACAACGGAGAGCGCACTGCCAAACAACAATACCGATAAGGAGAGCGAGCCGGAGGAAGATACGGAGTCAGAGAGTACCGAAGAAGAAAGCACGGAGGAAACGGAACCGGAGGAAGAAGCCGGAGAGGAAGCCAGCCCTATTGCTTCTTATATCATCATAGCTATCCTTGCCATTGCCTTTATCGGCGGAGCTTATTATTTTAAGGTAGTCCGCAGGAAGAAAGAGGATTTCATCGAGGACGAAGATGAGGACGAGGAAGATACGGAAGAATATGAGAATGAAGATGAGGAGCAGGAGGACAGCTCCGATGATGATTTCTTTGACGATGACAGGGAAAGCGATGCGGCGGATACCACGGAATAAGGAAAAGCAGGAGGAGCATTGAATGGGAAAAAGAAACAGGAATGAAAGAAACGGTGGACAACGTGCTTGATGACATTGCCGCAAAGCGGGCTGCGGCATCGGAAAAAGCAGGGCAGGAGAACAGAGAAACAAGCCCCAAGAAGGAATTTAAGGAGATCACGATGAAATTCGGCAAGGGCTGTGTCGGGGAGGAATTTCAGGGGAAGGACGGAATAAGTACAAGGAAATACTCGTTCCCAATCCCGATAAGAATGATCACAGACCGTGGCAGACTTTTGTGGTAAAGGCAAACCATGTCCACGAGGATAAGTTTGGTAAAGGGATGTGGATCAAGCTCCCGGCGGAGGGGCATACAACGCTGCGCCGTCCGGTTGTGGTCGGAGAAAAAAGCCTGACGGCAAAAAAAGGAATGGGGGACAGAGAAAAACAGCATTGCCAATGCCGATTTAAAGAAAAAATGGTGGAGGCTTATAAGGAGCGTCCGAGGGAGTCGGTAAAGGGCAGGCTTGCAGAAAAGAAAGCGGAAGCTGTCACGCAGAAGCCCGCCCAAAAGACGCAGAGTAAAAGTAAATCTAAGGAGGCGGAGCTGTAGGAATTATGAAGAAATATTCAGTGATACTGGCAGACCCGCCGTGGCAGTACAAGGTTTATTCCAAAAAGGATTGGGACGCAGTGCAGAAAGCCACTATCCCACCATGAATATTGAGGACATTAAGGCACTTCCCGTAGCTGACATAGCAGAAAAGGACTGTGCCTTATTTCTTTGGGTGACATTCCCCTGCCTTTTGGAAGGCTTTGAAGTCATAAGGGCATGGGGCTTTACCTATAAAACAGTAGCGTTTGTGTGGGTAAAGCAGAATAAAAAGAGCGATTCCCCTGTTCTGGGGCATGGGGTACTGGACACGCAGCAATGTGGAGCTTTGTATCCTTGCCACAAAGGGAAGCCCGAAACGGGTGGATGCGGGAGTGCATCAGGTTGTGGTTTCCCCATATCGAGGAACACAGCCGCAAACCGGGAGAAGTCCATGAGCGCATCAGGAGGCTCATGGGCGATGTACCAAAGATTGAGCTGTTTGCCCGCAGAAAAGCGGAAGGCTTTGACGTGTGGGGAAATGAAGTGGATTCAGACATTGAATTTAAAGGAGGAAACAGATTATGCAGTTAGTGATAGCAGAGAAGCCCAGCGTGGCACAGCAGATTGCCAGTGTCATCGGGGCAGAGGAGAGAAAAGACGGATACATGGAGGGAAGCGGCTCTATCGTTTCGTGGTGCGTGGGGCATCTGGTGGAATTAGCACAGCCGGATGCCTATTCTGATGCGTGGAAAAAGTGGACGTATGAGAGCCTTCCCATGATACCGGAGAACTGGCAGCATGAAGTCAAACGGGATACTGCCGCACAGTATAAGGTGTTAAGGGAGCTGATGCACGATACAAGAGTGGACAGCGTGGTGTGTGCCACCGATGCAGGGCGTGAGGGAGAACTTATCTTCCGTCTGGTCTATGAGATGGCAGGCTGCAATAAGCCCATGAAGCGGCTGTGGATTTCCTCAATGGAGGAAAGCGCAATCCGTGACGGCTTTGCAAATCTAAAGCCGGGCAGCGATTATGACTGTCTGTATCAGTCAGCCCTTTGCAGGCAGCGGGCAGACTGGCTTGTGGGACTGAACGGAACACGGCTTTTTACGGTGCTGTATGGCGGCAAGGTGTTAAAGGTGGGCAGGGTGCAGACGCCCACCCTTGGCATGCTGGTTGAGAGGGAAACACAGATCATGAATTTCAGGAAAGAACAGTATTTCATGGCACATATCCTCTGCGGCGGTGTTGACGCAGCCACGGGAAGGATTAACAGCAGGGCGGAAGCGGAAACTGTTGCCGGGGCGTGCAAAAACGGACAGGCAGTTGTAACTTCCGCAGCTAAGGAGCAGAAAAGCATTGCCCCTCCGAAGCTCTATGACCTTACCACGCTTCAGAGGGACGCTAACCGCTTGTTTGGTTTTACCGCAAAGCAGACCTTAGAGTATGTGCAGAGCCTTTATGAGAAAAAGTTAGCCACCTATCCAAGAACGGACAGCCAGTATTTATCTGATGATATGGAGCAGACTGCAAAGAGCGTGATCGAAGCAATTTTTGGTTCCATTCTTTTTCAGGAAGATGTGATGTTCAATCCGAACATCAAGCGTGTGCTGAACAGCAAAAAGGTCACAGACCACCATGCGATCATTCCCACAATGGAGATTGCAAAGGCTGACCTTTCCACGCTGCCGGAACCGGAGCGAAAGATTTTATCCCTTGTGGCCAACAGGTTACTGTGTGCTACGGGGGAAAAACATCTGTATGAAACGGTAAAGGCAGAGCTTTCCTGCGGCGGTCATACTTTTCATGCTTCCGGTAAATCGGTCACGCATAACGGCTGGAAAGATTTTGAGGATGCTTTCAAGCGTGCCTTTAAGACCATAGAGGAAAAAAGAAAGCACCGAAGAAAAGAAGCTGCCGGAGCTTACAGAGGGACAGACCTTTGAGAACATGCAGACGAAGATCAGCGAGCATTACACGACACCGCCGAAGCATTACACGGAGGATTCCCTGCTGTCTGCAATGGAGAGAGCCGGAGCAGAGGACATGGGCGATAATGTGGAACGCAAAGGGCTTGGCACGCCTGCCACCAGAGCCGACATTATCGAGAAGCTGGTGAAGGACGGTTTTGTAAAACGTGAGAAAAAACAGATGCTCCCCACGGAGGACGGCATGAAGCTGATTACCGTGCTTCCTGATGTGGTGAAGTCCCCGAAGCTCACAGCGGATTGGGAAAATGCCCTTACCCTTGTGGCAAAAGGTGAATATTCCATGCAGGAATTTATGGGCGGTATTGAGGATATGGTGCGTGACCTTGTGCAGACCTATCACAGTGTCAGCGAGGAGCAGAAATCCATGTTCGGAGGCGGCGCACAGGGAATCAACGCAGGAACTGCGTTAGGCAAATGCCCGAAGTGCGGCGGTGATGTGGTAAAAGGGAAGTTTGGAGCCTACTGTAAGAATAAATGTGGCATGAATGTTGGAAGGGCAATGGGAGCCGTTCTTTCCGACAGCCAGATTAAGAGTATGCTGGAGGGGAAAAAGACCCTTGTAAAAGGCTTAAAAGGGAAAAAAGGCACCTATGATGCCTATCTTATCCCGGAAGGCATTGAGGACTATTCCTACACCAAAGACGGGAAGGAAATCAGGGGATCACAGTATAAGGTTAGGCTGGAATTTCCGAAGCGTAAGAAATAGAAACAGAATAACAGTACATACAGGGCATACGGGAACAGTCTGTATGCCCTTAAATTTCAGGAAAAACGGAGGAATTGAATATGAGTGAAACTATGGAAAATGCAGCTTTAAACAGCGGGGAAATTGCAGACCGCACACCTGCAGCAAAGGCAGAGGAAACCAAAGCGGATAAATTTATCCGTCTTGGGGAGTACCGCATGAATAAGGCGATTGATGCGATTGGAAGGATAGAGAACCTTGCAAACAGGTCGGCTTATGAGTATACGCCGGAGCAGGTGGAAGCCATGTTCTCGGTGCTGGAGTCTAAGGTGGCAGAGGTAAAAAGCAAAATTTACCGTAACAAAGAATAAGGAAAATGCAGCCTTTTGCTTTGGGGAATAAGGCAGGGCAGGAAAATTGAGAAGGAGGATAAGCGGTATGAATACAGCAGTTTACAGTACAGGGGATAAGATTTTAAATGTGATGAAAGAAATGGATATGAGTATTCCGGGGCTTGCGGAGCTGTCCGGCATCCACGAAAATACCCTTTTAAATATCCTTGCCGGGATAAAGGAGCCGGACATCGGGACAGCGTGCAGGATTGCGGACGCACTCGGCATCTGCGTGCGTGAGCTGTGTCCGGATGAGGAACAGTATGCGGTTTTCATAAAGAAGGATACCCTTGCAAAGCTGATTGTGATTAGTGAGATCAACGGAGTGGAACCGGATGAACTGATTGCTTCCATTCTGGAAAAAGGCATTGAGGAAAACGGATTTTATGATTAAACAGGGCGGCGGGAGCAGTCCCGCCGTCATTTTTGAGGAAAGCCTATGACAACAAAATATCAGATGATTTCCATGCTGGCGGAGGAAACCGCAAAGCAGATCGCAAGGAACGGGCAGGAATGGATGAAATATCTTGATACGGCTGCAAGGCTGTATAAATATCCTTTTAACGAGCAGATGCTCATCTATGCCCAAAGACCCGATGCGAGTGCCTGCGCTTCCCTTGAAACATGGAATGAAAAAATGAACTGCTGGGTAAACCGTGGGGCAAAGGGGATCGCCCTGATTGACACGGACAGCGAGCGTCCGAGATTAAAATATGTCTTTGATGTATCCGATGTGCATAAAGCAAGGAGAATCGGGCGTGATCCATACCTGTGGGAACTTAGGGAGGAACATAAGGATGTGGTGCTTGCTCGGCTTGAAAATATTTACGGAGAAACAGACGCACAGATGCCCTTTGAAAAAAGGCTGATAGAGCTTGCGGAGCGGATAGCGTCCGACTATTATGAGGAGCTGCTTCCGGAAATCGGTTATGTCAGAGAGGGCAGTTTTTTTAGAGGAGCTTGACGAGCTGAATGGGAATCCGGCTGCGTGACACGCTTGCATCAAGCATTGCCTATACAATTCTGTCACGCTGCGGTGCGGATATGGAGCAGTGGAAAGAGGAGCTTGATTTTGACAATATCAGCGAATTTAATACCACAAAGACCTTATCCGTGCTTGGCAGTGCCACAACGGAAATGTGCAAGCCGCTTCTTATGGAAATCGGTAATACAATCAGAGCCTATGACCGTCAGACTGCCCGGAAAAGGGCAGAAGAAAAAGCGGCTTTAGAGCAGTCCGGCACTATTTTAAAAAATGCCGAAAATTTAGATGAAATTCCGCTTGCAAATACAGCAGAAGCGGACTATAATGCTTTAAAGCGTGAAAGCGAAACACAGATACAAAATGAAACGGAAACTACTGACCATAAAGAAACGGAGGGCATTGCCAATGAAACTGACATACGAGAAGAACGGGGATTATCTGATCCCGAACCTGATGCCGAACGAGGAGCCGGAACAGGCACTCACGAAGTACGGGCTGATGAGAAAGAAATTCTTGCAGGAACACCGGAAAGGGATTTATCAGGGCATGGTGCTGACGGGCGAGCTGAAAGCACACTGCCTTCAGATACAGGAGCAGGCAGAGCAGAGAATGGAAGCCCTGAGCGAACAGATGGCGAAAGCAGAGGGAGTGAACGAGGAACTGAAAGCAGCCGATCAGATGAAATGGGTGGGACTGATGAACAGCATCAGACATTCAGCGGAGGAAACCGTGCTGACGGAGCTGATCTACAGTTAGAAAACAGTACACAACAGAATAAAGAACAGCAGGAGCCGGATAGTGAAAACAATTCATTATCCGGTTCTTTTTTGGATAACGATCAGGCTGTTCCAAATGAAGATGTTACCGGGCTTCGGAAAGGCATTTTATGTTCTGATGAATTTCTGATCCATAAAAGACCGGAGATTGCAGGCTATTTTGCAATGGAGCAGGATACAAGGCTGCAAACGGAATATTTTAGGAACTGCTTTCCATTCGGCACATATTATGCGCTGGATGTGGCTGGTACTTCCGTAGGTTTCCATGCCGGTGAAGAAGGGCTTTACATCAACATGACGGGAAAAGCCGGGGCAGAAAATGAAACGCTTTTGTCATGGGAAGATGCCCGTTTCCTTGTCAATTCCTATATGGAGGACGGTGTGTATTTACTGCCGGGAGAAGTGGCGGAGCAGATTGATATGGACGGAATGTATAAACAGCTTGACCTCTTTACCATGTTTAGCGAGCAGGTAGGAAATATCGCCATGAAGCAGGCTGAGGAAGTGTCTAAAGTGCCGCCTGCAATGCCGATACCGCAGGAGCAGCTTGACGCAATCCTTAGAAGCGGGGGCGGCAGGGACAACAGTCGGAAACGTATCTATGCCAAGTATTGTCAGGGCAAGACGCCGGAGGAAATGGCGGAATTTCTGAAAAAGGAATACGGAACCACCGGAAAAGGCTTTGAGTTTGACGGAAAACAGACAGCGGTATGGTTTGATGAGCAGGGAATGACAGCCGGATATGGCACATCGGCATTGGAAAATCCCAGGTTTACCATGAGCTGGAAGGAGCTGGAAACACAGATACGTTCACAGGTGGAGAACGGCACTTATATGAGTGCAAATGAAGTCTACCTTGTAGACGAGGCGGAGCGTGGGCGCATTGCAAACCACTTGTATTTCTTTTTCCGTGACGGTATGGAGGAAATGCCGGAAGAACTGGAATTGAAAGCTGCAAATTATCCGGATTCCCATGCAGGATTAGTGGAGCTTCTATCGACACCGGAGGGTGTGGATATGGCAGCTTCGTACATGGATAAGGCACTGCACCAGCTTGAAATGGGGAAAAGAAGCTGCGTTTCCGTTCTGTCATGCCCAAAGAGGAACTGCGGGATGAGCTTGATAATCTGCTCCTGAAAAAGAAAACTTTTCCGGCAGATGACCGGGTGGAAGTGAAAAAAAGAGGATTTCATCACGCAGGACGAGATAGACCACAGGCTCGGCAGGGGGAGTGGTTATCATCATGGCTCATTCCGTATCTATGATTATTTTATGGAGGGGCATAACAGCAAAGATGCTGCTGATTTTTTAAAACATGAGTATGGAATAGGCGGCAGCTCCCATGCGCTTGCCGGGGCTGACCACAGTTGGGAGGATCACGATTCCAAGGGCATCAGTCTGAAAAAAGGAAATTTATCAGAACCTTATTCAGAGGTGCTGTTATCCTGGAAAGTGGTGGAGAAACGTATCCGTAAGCTCATTCAGGAAGATAAGTATTTATCCCCGAAGGGAAAAGAAGCATTTGCGGCATATAAAGAAGAACAGGCGCAGAAAGAGCTTGAAAAGGCACAGGAAAAAATAGAGCGTGATACAAAGGCTGCCTGTAAAGATGCCATAGACAGGGCAATCACTGAAAACTTTGACGGATACCGTCTGCCAAAGGAAACAGCGGAGGGTGTCATAAAGGAATACGGGATAGAACGTGTCAGCTATGTGCTTGCAAATACTGTCATGCACCGCAGACAGGAGGACAGGATTTCCCCGGAAAACAAAGAATGGGCAAAGTCTATCACGCCTTATGCAATGTATGAAAGCCGGGATATTGTTGCCGCTTCACACCCTGCTGTGCTGAATGGCTTTATCAATCAGGCAAGAAGATATATTGAGCATGAAAAGGAGATGCGGTACAGGCAGAAGCAGAGCAGGTGCAGGAACCGGAGCAGAATGATGTTTTGGATATTTCTGAAGGGGAATTAGAGTGGCATATCATACATGAGGGTGATGATGAAAACGGACAGCCTACGGAGTGGAGCGCAAAGCTGCCTGACGGGGAATTTCTATGGATTGACAAGGAAGCGGAGGGGTATGCCTTATATAATACCCACCATACAGATGCAAGCCCGGTTACTGTTTCGGAAACATTGGATGGGGCAAAGGAAAGCGGCGAAGATTACGCCTTAGAATTTGCTGCTGTTGATGTAGAAGAAGTGGAGAAAACCACAGTTGCGCTGGAATCGTCAGAGGATTATTCAGAGCCGGGGATAGGTTTTTATACCCACCAATATGCAGATGGCAGGGATGGAGTGCGTTACCGTCTTGTGACACAGGGGGAGGACGGGCTTCTTGTACCCTACCCGGAGCATAACAGGTTTTTTTATCAATCGTGGGCTGGCGCAGGAATATATAGATACCCATGCAGATCTGATTGATGTGATCGGATATGATGAGATGGTATTCAGCTCTATGCAGAAACAAGGCGAATACAAAAGGGAGCAGGCAGGAAAGGAAACTTATGGACATGATGTCAATCCTTCTGTAATGCGGAAGGATTTGGAACCGGAAACCATTTCCATTGACGGGCAGAAGTGTATAAAAATAGATGAATGGAAGTCCGGTGAGGACAGTTATCTGCTTTGCAATTCCACAGAGGACAGCGATTTCTTCTATGCAGAGGTAAACGGGAATACGCATTTTGAATATGACCATAAGCCGGACAGGGAGGAAATAGAAGATGATTTCATAGACATCGAAGCCATGAGGGACATTGACCGACACGAAGCGGAAGTATTTTCACGCTTTGAGGGCAGTGATGATTTCCCTGATATTGACACCGATGCAGTCCGTGAAAAGCTGGAGAATGGAGAAGCTGACAAAGAAGCGGATGCCATGCTTGCTAGAATTTTGCCATTTGGGATGATGTCCGTGAGGAGTATTATCACGATGGGGACGGAACGGTACATACCTTTGCTGACAGAAAAGAAGCGGAGGAATATCTTGCACAGGTTGAAAAGGAAGTATCGGAAAAGGAAGCTGCCGAGTGGAGTTATGTGGAGGCTGCCAAGACGCCCTTTTATGAAAATGCAGAACCGCCATTGACAGCGGAGGACGTACAGAATCTTGTACTGATCAGTCAGATTATAACAGAGGTTCCCGGACTACGGTATATGATTTTGAGTGTGATATTCGTGGAGAGCATGACAAACTGCAATATACCTTACAATACCATGATGACGGCGAAGGTTTTACCATTCATACCGAAAAAAATGATATTTGGGAGCGTATGCCGGAGCCGGAGCTTAGCAGGCTGGAAGGCATACTTGGCAGGGAAGCGTTATATTACCAGCTCCATAACAAAATCGCAGGTGCAGAAAGCCTTGAAGAACTGAAAGAGATTGAGTTTGACATTATGGAAAACCAATCTCCTTATTTTTCTGCCGTATCAGGGAGAGTATGGGAAGATTTTAACCGTAAAAATGATGAGCTGTCTGGTGTTTCGCATGAAGTGCCGGAAACTTCCGGACAGAATGTCCAGAAGTCAGAACCGGACACTTTAGGACACAATGTCCAAAAAGCAGGAGCCAAAGACCGACAGGCAAAATGCAGTCAATTTCCATATCACGGACGATGCCCTCGGTATTGGCAGTGCAAAGGAAAAATTCCGCAGAAATGTGGAAGCCATACGCACACTGGAGAAAATAGAGAGCGAGAACCGCACCGCCACGCTGGAGGAACAGGAGGTTTTATCTCAGTATGTTGGCTGGGGCGGTCTTGCCGATGCCTTTGATGAAACCAAAGCGAACTGGCACAATGAATATCAGGAATTAAAGGGGATTTTATCCGATGCGGAATATGCTTCCGCAAGGGAAAGCACCTTAAATGCCCACTACACAAGCCCCGTGATTATCCGCAGCATCTATGAAGCACTGGAAAACATGGGATTTGAAAAGGGCAACGTATTAGAGCCTTCTATGGGCATCGGCAACTTTTTTGGTATGCTGCCGGAGAAGATGCAGGAAAGCAGGCTTTACGGCGTGGAGCTTGACGGAATTACCGGAAGGATTGCAAAGCAGCTTTATCCCAAAGCAGATATTAAAATCACAGGCTTTGAAAAAACGGATTATCCAAACGATTTCTTTGATATTGCAATCGGCAATGTGCCTTTTGGTCAGTATAAGGTGGCAGATAAGCAGTATGATAAAAATAATTTCCTGATACACGATTATTTCTTTGCAAAGACGTTGGATAAAGTGCGTCCCGGTGGTGTGGTTGCTTTTGTGACAAGCAAGGGAACAATGGACAAAAAAAGTCCGGAGGTCAGAAAGTATCTGGCTCAGCGAGCGGAGCTTATGGGGGCGGTCAGACTTCCGAATACAGCATTTAAGGAAAATGCAGGGACAGAAGTCACTTCGGATATTTTGTTTTTTAAGAAGCGTGACCGGGTAATGGACTTGGAGCCGGAGTGGGTGCATCTGTCGGAAGATGAAAACGGCATTGCCATGAACAGCTATTTTACTGAGCATCCGGAGATGATCGTGGGAAAAATGGAAATGGTAAGCGGGCAATACGGCATGGAAAGCACCTGCACACCCGATACCACCAGACCCTTTGCAGAGCAGTTAAGGGAAGCGGTAAGCCGCATTGACGGGAAAATTGAGGAAATGGAGCTTGATGAGTTTGACAGAGAGATGGCAGACCAGACCATTCCGGCAGACCCGGACGTGAAGAATTACAGCTATACGCTTGTGGATGATAAGGTTTATTACCGTGAAAACTCCGTCATGAAGCCTGTGGACATGAAAGATTCCATGCTGGAGCGTATTAAAGGAATGGTGGGCATCAGGGATTGTACGCAGGAGCTGATCAATGTGCAGCTTCAGGAATATCCGGATACCGTCATTAAGGAGAAGCAGGCAGAATTAAATTCACTGTATGATGCTTTCTCCAAAAAAGTACGGACTTATCAATTCACAGACCAACAAAAGGGCGTTTAACCAGGACAGCAGCTACTGCCTGCTCTGTTCGCTGGAAAAGCTGGACGATGAGGGCAATTTTAAGGGTAAAGCGGATATGTTCACCAAGCGTACCATTAAAAAAGCCGAGGTTGTCACAAGCGTTGACACCGCAGCCGAAGCCCTTGCGGTTTCGCTGTCGGAAAAGGCGAGGGTTGATCTTGACTATATGGCGGAGCTGTCAGGAAAAAGCACTGACACGATAAAAGAGGAACTGACCGGGGTAATCTTTAACAATCCCGTAACGGACAAATGGGAAACTGCGGACGAGTATTTAAGCGGCAATGTCCGTGACAAGCTGGAAACAGCAAAAGTCTATGCGGAGAACCACCCGGAATATGCCGTCAACGTGCAGGCACTTACACAGGTACAGCCAAAAGAGCTTGATGCAAGCGAGATTGAGGTGCGCATCGGGGCAACATGGATAAAGCCGGAGTATCTGGAGGATTTCATGCGTGACACCTTTGAAACGCCGCAGCACTTATTTGACAGGAACATCATGGGCGTACAGTTTTCGGACGTGACGGGGCAGTGGAACGTAAAGGGCAAAAATGCGGATTACGGAAATGCGCTTGTGAACATGACCTATGGAACCAGCCGCAGGAACGCCTACCAGATTTTAGAGGATTCGCTGAATCTGAAAGACAGCCGGGTATATGACACCATAGAGGAGGACGGGAAGGAAAAGAGAGTCCTCAATAAGAAAAGAAACCACCCTTGCTGCACAGAAGCAGGATGCCATGAGGGAAGCCTTCCGGGACTGGGTATTTCGTGACATGGACAGGCGGCAGGACTTAGTGGCAAAAGTACAATAAGCTGTTCAATTCCACCAGACCGAGGGAATATGACGGTTCACACCTGAAATTTCCCGGCATGACACCGGACATTGAGCTAAAGCCACATCAGAAAAAGTGCAGTAGCACACGTTTTATACGGGGATAATACCTTACTGGCGCATTGTGTCGGTGCCGGAAAGACCTTTGAAATGACAGCGGCGGCAATGGAAAGCAAACGGTTAGGCTTATGTCAAAAGAGCCTGTTTGTCGTGCCGAACCACCTGACAGAGCAGTGGGCGAGTGATTTTTTGCGCCTTTATCCGGGAGCTAATATTTTAGCCGCCACGAAAAAAAGATTTTGAGCCTGCCAACCGGAAAAAATTCTGTTCGAGGATTGCCACGGGAGATTATGATGCGGTCATTATCGGACATAGTCAATTCGAGAAAAATTCCCCTGTCACAGGAAAGGCAGGCGGCAATGATCGAGCGTCAGATAGACGAAATTGAAACTGCGATTGCAATGGCAAAAGCGGACAATGGGGAGCGTTACACAATCAAGCAGATGGAGAAATCAAGAAAAAGCACTCCAGACAAGGCTTGAAAAACTCAATGATACATCAAGAAAAGACAATGTAGTGACCTTTGAGCAGTTAGGCGTTGACAGGCTTTTCGTGGACGAGAGCCACAACTATAAAAATCTGTTCCTTTACACGAAAATGCGGAATGTGGCGGGCATTGCACAGACGGAAGCACAGAAGTCCTCCGATATGTTTGCAAAGTGCCAGTACCTTGATGATGAGATAACGGAGGAGGCAAAGGAGTTACTTTTTTGCGACAGGCACACCGATCAGCAACAGCATGACGGAATTATACACCAATATGCGCTATCTCCAGTATGGCACGCTTCAGAAGATGGGGCTTGGGCATTTTGACAGCTGGGCATCTTCCTTTGGAGAAACACAGACCGCCATTGAGCTGGCACCGGAGGGAACAGGTTATAGGGCGAAAACAAGGTTTGCAAAGTTCTTCAATCTCCCGGAGCTGATTGCACTTTTTAAGGAGAGTGCCGATATCCAGACACCGGATATGTTAAATCTCCCTGTGCCGGAAGCAGAGTATGAAAATGTGGTGTTAAAGCCGAGTGAATACCAGCAGGATATGGTGGCATCGCTTGCGGAACGTGCGGAGGCGGTGCGTGACAGGAAAGTGGACGCAGCGGTTGACAACATGCTCAAGATTACCAACGATGGGAGAAAGTTAGCGTTAGACCAGCGGCTTATCAACGATATGCTTCCTGATGATGAAAACTCAAAAGCGAGTACCTGTGTCAGAAAAGCATTTGAGATATGGGAGCAGACAAAGGAGCAGAAGTCCACACAGTTAATTTTTTGTGACCTTTCCACACCGAAGGGGGATGGCACATTTAATGTATATGATGACATAAAAAACAAATTGATCGGGAAAGGGAGTACCGCCGGAGGAGATAGCGTTCATACATAATGCAAATACGGAAACAAGGAAAGCGGAGCTGTTCGCAAAAAGTAAGAAGCGGGCAGGTTCGTTTTTTATTGGGTTCCACGCAGAAAATGGGAGCCGGAACCAACGTGCAGGATCGGCTTATTGCCTTACATCATCTCGATGTACCGTGGCGTCCGTCCGACATCGAACAGCAGGAGGGGCGTATTTTAAGGCAGGGCAACATGAATCCAAAGGTAAAGATTTACCGGTATGTGACAGAGAATACGTTTGACAGCTACTCGTGGCAGCTCATCGAAAACAAGCAGAAATTCATCGGGCAGATCATGACGAGCAAATCCCCGGTCAGAAGCTGTGAGGACGTGGACGAGGCTGCACTGACCTATGCGGAAGTAAAGGCTCTGGCAACGGGCAATCCCTATATAAAAGAAAAGATGGATCTCGATATTCAGGTGTCAAAGCTGAAGCTGATGAAAAGCCAACCACACCAGCCAGAAGTACCGTCTGGAGGACAATATCGCAAAGCACTATCCGCAGCAGATCGCCATTCTGAAGGAGCGTATCAGCGGTATGCAGGCGGACATTCAGACCGCAAAGGCAAAACTTCCGGCAGATAAAGAGCAGTTTTTTATGAAAGTCGGGGATAAGGCTTATACGGACAAAAAAGAAGCCGGAGCTGCACTTGTGGAGATGTGCAAGGAAATGAAAACAGTCAATGTGCCTGCAACAGTCGGGGAATATGCCGGGTTTAAAATGGCGGTGTCTTTTGATTCGTTCAACCACAAATTTGTGATGAACTTAAAAGGGCAGTTAAGCCATAACTTGGAAATCGGTTCAGACCCACTCGGCAACATTGCCCGTATCAATCACGCTCTGGAATCTATGCCGAAACAGCTTGCCGAAGCGCAGACCAAACTTGAAAACGTGGAGCATCAGCTTGAAGCAGCAAAAGCGGAAGTGCAGAAGCCTTTTTCACAGGAGCAGGAATTAGCGGAAAAGTTAGACCGTCTGTCTGCCTTAAATGCCCTGCTTAACATGGACGAAAAGGGCAATGACGGGATCGGCATGGAAGATGAGCCGGAAACGTCAGAGGGAGATAGAGAGGTTGCAGACCGTTCTGCAAAGAATATCCCGCTTGCGGAGAAACTGACGGATACGGGGCAGAATAAAGGCGGCAGGCAGTATACGGATGTACCTGCAGCAAGGGTATCCTTAAAGGAAAAGCTGGAAGCGTTCAAAGTCAAAGCTGCCGAGGGAGATGCAGATAAAGCCACGCCAAAAAAGCAAAGGATAAAGCAGAAATTTTATAATTATTTTGAACGGGTAGCTGTGAAAAGCTGCCGTTTCCATTAAGCAGACAGGAGGGAGAAAGAGAACATACATTAGCAAAATAAAAAGAGGGAGAATGTTTATAACAGTTATTCTTCCTCTTTTTTCATCAGGCGTAAACTCTGCAATATCATTAAGGGTAAATCCCTCGCCTAAAATATTCAGTATCACATTCAGCGTGTGGGTAGTGACAGACTGGTTGGTTTTCAACCGCTGAATCTGCGCCCTGCTGATACCGTAATGGGTGTAAAGACTGTACTGGCTTATACCGTTTTCTTTTAAGGTTTTAAAGAGTTTGTCGAATTTTATCATTATTTGCGATATTTTCCTTCCGGTTTTCTATTGAATATGTTTTATTATGCTCCTATAATGGAGATGATTATAGTTACCAAAATCGGAGATTATTATGCAAAAGGAGAAAATATGGAAAAGGAACAAATATTGCAACAATTATTTTCACAGACGAAAGAGGATAAGGACATACTGCTGGAACAATTAGTGTTCTGCAAATTTGCAAATGAATATGATTTTGAAAATTATTTCAGAATAGGGAAACTGAAAGAAAGTGATCTGTTCTGCTTGATAAGTTTCCTGTATCATCAGGATTGCTTTTTAATGATGCTGGACATTATGAACAGATACAGGGACAGATTTGTTTCACATGACGAGTCTTTATTAAAGGAACTGGATTTTTCAGAGCAGTTTATGTCAAGGATAGAAAAGATAAAGGGTGTTGCAGAGTGTTAAAAAAATATGGCAGTACGAAAAAAGCAGTCAGAAATGGCTGCTTTTATTGTGAATAAAAACAGATGGAGGTATCAGGAATGGAAACAGCAAAACAGAATACACAACAGAACATAGAGGAAAATGATGCGCTAAAGCAGTTCATGGGACTGCTTAACCGGCAGGGCATGGGAGAACAGTCACAAGATTTTATGGAGCTTTTTCAATATGTGGCAGGTATGCAGCTACAGCTTGCCGTGATGACAGACGAGCTGCAGGGTGTCAAGGAGCAGCTCTCACAGTTGCGGGAAAACCAGCCCAAAACGGTCACAGAGAGCCTTGTGGATAAGGTGACACACCTTCAGGAGAAAATCGCAAACCTGTCGGAACGCTTGGCAGCAGTAAAAGATCATTTAGCAGAAACAGCAACACAGGCATTCAATGCTTTTAAGGAAAAAAGGAAAGGCGGAAATGTGCAAAGTGTTACAAAAAAGGAATTTCTGGCGTGAAATCAGTGCTTGCAGACTGCCGGGAGCATCTGGTTGATGTGATGATGGACTACAAAAAGACAGCTAACCAGATAGACAGTATTGGAGATGAATTAAAGCAGATTGGGAACAGCGTTTCCAACGTGGGCAGACTATTGGCTGGAAAAGGCACAAAAAGGCGTCTGACGAAAAGTCAGGCGTTGCCCTGACAAGGGCAGTTAATAAGCCTGTAAAGAAAGCCATTGCTAGGCTGGAAGAGAATCTTGACAGTATTGATAGAATGTCTGAAAAATTGGATAAAATCTACAGCAGGCTTGAGCCACAGAAAGCAGCGGAAAAGGGTACAAGAACTTCCTTAAAAGAAAAGCTGGCACAAATGCAGGAAAAGGCAGGAACGCAGAACAGGCAGCCGGATATGGAAAAGAAGAAAGAAAAGGGGAAAAGGAGGCAGTCATATAAAATTCATAAAAATTTTGTTGCAAAAACGGCAGTTGGATAATAAAATATAGTTAGAGAAGTATGTTTAACCGAAGATGAGCCATACTAATAAAGGAGGTGTTTATATGGCAACTTCAAGTATCACGAAGAATTTTGTCATTTCCGGCAAGGAGCAGGTGGAGATGTTCGTCAATGCTATTGAAGAATCTGCCAAAAACCGTCCTGTCCGTACTCCGGTAAATGTAAAATTCATTGAAACTGAGGATGAATTGAGAGAGTTTATGAGGTTTAGAGAAAAAAAGAAAGCAAAGGAGAAATTAAATGCCAATAACGGATAAGTTTTTGCAATCAATATCCGTAAGTATTTGGCATTGGGAGATGACCATGAAGCCGGGGAGCCTGCGCTTATTCAATTGCTCTCCGGATTTTCTTGTCCAAAGAATCCGGATGTAGAACATTTTTTGAAAAAAAATGCAATAGAGTTTACCAAAAAAAAATCAGTCGGTTACATATCTTGTTTTTTCCAAGGATAATGGAGAAATGTTAGGTTATTTTACGCTTGCATTAAAGCCGTTGACAATCCGTGGTGAAACAGTAAGCAATACCACGAAACGAAAATTGCTGCGGGTTAGTGAATTAGATGTAAAGTCGGATACCTATACCATGTCTGCTTATCTTATAGCTCAGCTTGGGAAAAATTATGCAGATGGCAGGAACAGAGAGATTGCCGGAAAAGAGCTTATCGAACTGGCTTGGATGATAATTGAAAAAAACACAATATATGTTTGGCGGAATGGTAACATTCTTAGAAGCAGAAAAAAGAGGAAAAATTATTATCGTTTTACCGGGATAACAGTTTCTCACAGTTTGATACACGTCAGACTGCATCGGGAACAACAGAACCGCATGAGCTTGTGCAGCTGCTGCGCTTGCTCTAATACAATTTAATAGCAACTAAAAGGTGTATGGAAAGAGTATCAATAGCCATGCACCTTTTTTATTTCAGGAATACCGTCTTGTGAATTTACAGGGCGGTATTTTTGCGTGCAAAAAGAGTAAAAGCTCTGGAAAGGAAAAACTATGGTAGATAATAATACAAACACGGTCATCAACACGAACACAGTTCATATGACCGAGAAACAGAAAGTAAAAAGAGATCACCGACAGACTGGAGGAAGGCTTAAAAGAGCTTTTTGAGAGTGAAAAGTATAAAAGTTACCTCTCCACTATGTCAAAATTCCACAATTACAGCTTTAACAATACGCTTCTGATCGCCATGCAGAAGCCGGAGGCGACTTTAGTGGCAGGCTACAAGGCGTGGCAGAAAAAAATTTTGGCAGACACGTCAACAAAGGCGAAAAAAAAAGCAATCCGTATTCTTGCCCCGATGCCTTACAAGATCAAGGAGGAACGGGATAAGTTAGACCCTGTGACCGGAGAAATGACCTTTGATGAAAACGGTATGCCGCAGAAAGAGGAAGTGGAGGTTACAATCCCGGCATTCCGTGTGGTATCTGTCTTTGACGTGTCACAGACGGACGGCAAGCCCATACCGGAGCTGGAGGCGCAGGAGCTTTTGTCTGCAGTGGAAGGCTATGAGAACTTTGTGCAGGCACTTATGAATGTGGCTCCGGTTCCCATTGGCTTTGAGGACATTCCCGGAGATTCCAAAGGATATTTTCATACAACGGAAAACCGGATTGCGGTGCAGGAGAACATGAGCGAGAGCCAGACACTGAAAACAATGGTGCATGAAACCGCACATTCTATGCTGCATAACAAGGAAATCAGCCAGGATATTGACGCACCTGTAAAGGACAGGAATACCAAAGAGGTGGAAGCGGAGAGCATCGCTTATACCGTCTGCCAGCACTTCGGCATAGATACGTCAGATTACTCTTTCGGATATATTGCCGGGTGGAGCAGCGGAAAGGACATGAAAGAGCTGAAATCTTCCCTTGATACAATCCGCAGAACTTCATCGGAGCTTATTAAGGGCATTGAAGGGCAGCTTCAGGAAATACAGCGTGACCGGGATTTGATGCAGGATAAGTCCATAAATGGACTGGAAAAGGAGAGCCGTCTGCTGATACAGAACAGTGATCTGTCCGAGTACAGCCTTGTAAATGTCAGGGGAATGGATGCGGCGGAGATTATGGAAGCTCTCTCTGCCATGAACGATGATGACAGGCTGAGTGTTGCTGCATATTTGGAAAGTAGAGGTGCATGGACTACGGAGATTGCCAATGAGGAAACAAGGGAATTTGGGGGAGTACCACCTTGATGTCCGGTACATTACCGATACAAATGAGATAATTGACTTAAAGAAAGAAATGGCATGGGAAGAAAGGGCAAAGGAGCCAATCGGGGCGGATGATGTGATTTTGAAGATTACCCATGCGGAAGGTTTTTGAGATAGAGCGCATTACCAATAAGACACCGGAGGAAGTACAGGAAATCATGGGTGCGCTTACAAAGCTGGAAGAAAAGGACAGGAAGAATATCCATGATTGTCTGGAAAGCTATGGGGCTGATTATATCCCTATCATTGTGGACGGCGGCAGAAATTCCGGTATGCCGCAGTTTAATGACTTTGAGATTGACCTGAATAAAAAAGAGGTAGTAATGATGAACCACCTTTCCCCGGCACAGCAGGCGGAGGGTATCATCAACCGTCTGGAATATGCAAAGACCGCTTTTTCCGATGATGAGCGTAACTTGATTGTAAATTATGCCTATAAGCTGAATGATATGGAAAAGACAAGGGAGCTTGCGGAACATATCTATTATGAGGAAACGGAAGGCAATCAGGGAGCAGCCCTTGCGGTCATTGATGCACAGGCAGAGATTGATGCACTTCCCGACCCTATGATCGGCTTGTCGGAAATGGAGGATTACGGATATACATGGAATGAGATGCTGCCGCTTACGAAAGAGAGGGCATTGGAATTATTTGAGCATGATTTACCGATATATGTACTGCATGAGGACGGTTCTGAAACAACCGTGGAGGACAGAACGCAGATAACGGAGCATGAGGGAATCTTTGGCATTGAAAAAAAGGATTGGGAGAATGAGAGAAATTTCCTCACAATGCAGGAGGAGCTTTCGGAGAATGAAGCGGCAAAGGAAACCCGGCTTTTGTATGGCAGCACGGATAAATACGGGATATATCAGTTAAAAGATGATCCGGAGCTAAGACAATTCCGCTTTGAGGGGACGGAAGCACTGAAACGCATGGGCATTACAAAGTACAATTTTGATGCCATTAAACGGGAGAATTACAACCTGATTTATGTGGGTGAACTGTCCGAACTGCAAGGACAGACGCAGGGGGAAACGCTGGAAGCAGTCTTTGAAAAGTTTAATATAGATCACCCGACAGACTACAAGGGACATTCCCTTTCCGTCAGCGACATCGTGGTGCTGCATGAGGACGGGGAAAATACTGCCCATTTTGTAGATTCCTTTGGATTTACGGAGCTTCCGGAATTTACAAAGGACGCTGGAGGGCGAAAAAACGCAGGAAGCAGACAAAGCGGAAATGGAGCTTACCGATGAAGAAAAACAATTCCTTTGAAACTGACAATGCACCTTTGATTGCGAAAAAGTTTCTTGCATGGGATGAGATTGAAGATTTGGGGTATCGTTTTTTTGAGGACGGGTATATCGACAGATTCGAGCCGAGCGAAAAAGCGTTGTATGGCGATGGCATGGTGCCGGAGCCTGAAATATATGATATAGCCCGCCGTATGCATGGCGGCGAGGATATTCGCAAGGAGCTTGCAAAGGCTCTTATCGGCGGATATGAACGGGTAATGGGAATAGGCGAAGATGATGCCGTTGCAGTGTTTGGGAATGATGCGGTGACTGTCACTTTCGGGAATGCCAAAAAAGCAGATTTCCTATGAAGAAATGGGGACGGCTTTTCTCGGTCTGATTGAACGAGAGTACAAAGACGTTGAGCAGGCAAGAGCCACTGAGGAGCAGGAGGAAGAAATTGCGGAAGATGCCACTTTTGGACAGAGTGTCCAAAAAGCCGGAAACTGAGAGCATAGAGGACAGGGGACGAAATTATTGATCTCGGAGAGGAAAGGGAACAGGTGCTTGCAGAGATGAAAAAAGGCACAAGGAGAAAGGCAGGACACCTCTGGACACGATGTCCAGAAGCCGGGAATGGAAGATAAGGAGGAACCTCACGAAACAGAGCTTGCATTTCAGATAGCAGACCGCTATATCACCATACAGGAAACAGAGGGCGGCTATGATTATTCCATTATGGGTATGGATTATAAAGAAATAGACGGCGGCGTGTATGACAATCCTGATATTAGTATCAGGGAAGCACTGAATGACATAGTGGAGGATTTGAAAGCGGAACCGGATCATAACGGTGCAAAGGGAAACATTGAGAAAGACAGCAAGCTGATACCGATGGATTTTGATGAGCTGCTTGTTAAAAATATGTACGCTGACCGTGTGGAAGGCTCCACTATTACGAATATGCAGAACACACAGAGCAGTGTGGTGGCAGATTTTAAGGCAAAGACGGATGAGCTGTTCCATGAAATAAGCGAGATGAATCCGGCAGAGATTGAGGAAACCGTCAAAGTCCATGTGCAGGCGAAAATAGACGAATATGGCATTGATGCACAAATAGTGGATGCTGCAGTAGTCGGGAGCAGATGCCGGGGATTGGAGCGTGAAGGCTCTGACCTTGATGTGGTAGTGGAGCTTTCCACAAATGAGCGTGAGGACGATTTATTTAACACTTTTAATGAGGACGGACTTCATATCGGCGGGATAAAGGTGGATATTAACCCGATTACTGAACAAAGGACGGGAAGCCTTGAAACCTATCTTCCACAGGTGGAGGAGTATCTTGAAGGTATCAGGATGGCAAGGGAGCAGGCAGAAAAAAGAAGTAGAAGTAACCTTAATGGTATCGGAGTGCAGCGAATTTCATAATTACGGGGAATTTTATGAGAATATTTCCACCGTGGAGGAAGCCATTGCAATCTGGAAGCAGATACCGCCGGAGCGTTTGAACGCCATACCCGCAATCGGTATCAATGTCCATTTACCGGGAACAGAACCCTATGAGGATAGTGAGATTGACATTTTATCGGGCAGACGGATAGACCTTGAAATCTAGAGCATATCCCTGATATTAAGAACAATCCGAAGGCTATGGAGGTTATTGCACAGCTTGTGGCAAAACTGCCGGAAATGGAGATAGACGGTGTGATGTCAGAGGAAATGGAAGCGAGGGTTTGGGAACTGCGTATGCCGGGGCTGGATAAGGCAGGGGCAGCTTGCAGTAGAGCTTGACCGTTTTGTGTATGATTATGATATATATAGTTATCGTAATGATGTGCATAGTATGACCGAGAATATAGCGGAGCTTACAGAGATGTTAAATCAGGGAGATACGGAACATATCACAGAATGGCTAAATGAAGCGATTTCTGAAGGAGCTGCACCGGAGGAAGAAGAACGGGCAAAAGAACTGCTTGAAAAGCTGGCAGAGTATACGCCCCTTGCCAAGATTGAAGAAAATGCCATAAATGGCATGGAAGAACAGAACTATACCATGGTCGATGATGTGCAAGGAACTGGGGACAGTTCCTTTAATAACGGTGTTGGTGAAAAACAGAAGGAAGCGGCAAAGAGAGAGCAAGAACAGCCTGCCGCAAGGATTTCTCTAAAAGCCCGCCTTGCCGAGAAAAAAAAGCACAGGTGGCAGGACAGAATCAAGACCATGATGCACAGGAAAACAGTAAAAATAATCAGAGGGAGATGTAAGCAATGAAAAATGAATTTACCGTGGAAGAAAGCAATTTAATCAGTATTTATACGGAAGAAGGTACAGCTTCCGGTTTGGGAAGCAGGGCAAAGGTCATAAAGAGTATCAGTGATGCAATGGAGCATTTGGAAGATGATGAGATGATGGAATTATCGCTTCGGGTGATTGTAAAACTGATTGACTTGACGGATCAGGAATTTGCGGAGCTGGAGTTTATAGTAGCAGAGTAAAATTTGAATGGGCAGAGCATGGCTTTTGTGGCTGTGTTCTGCTTTTTTATTGTATGAATATCTTTGAATAAGAGCAGAGGGAGCAGGCAAGGCAGAGAATATTGTCGGTTAATTCAAGCCGATAAATTGAACCCCGAAATGATTTATTGCCGGAGGAATTTTTTTCACAACAAAATAAGGGTTGTTTACAACATACATAAGCAGATGCGGAATTGTGTGATATAATTTAAGAAAAATTATAGAAGGATGTGATGCATATGGAGCATACGATTGCCAAAGACGCTTTTTCTGGCTTGTCAGGCAATAATGCAGTTTACAATGCAATTTGCATTGCAGTTTGTGATGATGAACAGTTTATGTGTGATATGATTGAAGAAAAAATCAAGGAGATGCTGCCGGATGCGGTAGTATGCAAATTTTTTTTTCGGCGCAGGAACTGCTTGACAGCGAAACACAAATAGATATTCTGTTTTTAGACATACAGATGCCGGAGATGGACGGAATGGAAGCGGCAAGGCTTTTTCGTAGAGATTGGAAACAGGCACTCATCATATTTGTTACAGCGGCTCCGGAATATGTCTTTCAGGCGTTTGATGTAGGTGCATTTCATTATCTGGTCAAACCTTTGTCAGATGATAAATTCTGTGAAGTTTTTGAAAATGCGGTTCAGGAGATTGAAAGCAGGAAGAAAGGAAATGGAGAACTTGATGAAGAATATATGATGATACAGGCAGGAGGAGTCCATACGAAAATACTGCTGAAGGATATTATCTATGCGGAAGTGTTCAACCGAAAAGTCATTATCCATACCGTAAACGGCGATACAGAATATTATGGCAATCTGTCAAATCTTGAGAAAAAGGCAGGGGAGGATTTTTTTAGAACGCATCGGTCATATCTTATTCATTTTAGATTTGTACATAGATATGATGCTGCATCTGTTACTATGGAAAAGGGAACAGTGTTAATCGCTAAACAGAATTATCCTGAATTTGTGAAACAGTATTTGAAATATAATCAGAGGAAAGGCAGGGAAATCAAGTGAGTCCGATAGAATTATGTTGGAATATCACATCTTATATATCAATTATTGTGCAGCTTATCGCTGCCGGCTGTTTTGGAGTATTTGTATTACCCTATATGCAGGGCAGAGATAAAGCAGTTAAGACGGAAGTGTGTATGGGGTGGTAATGACGGTTTTATATATCATGCCGCCACAGATAGACAATATTCTTGCATATTTCATTGGAACAGTGGCGGCATTTGCCGTGATGTATGTGGAGGACAGGCAGAATATAAATCAAAAAATATTTTTGTCGGTCACTTTCTTTACGCTGCGTTGGCTGTCCTCTTCTATGGCAGGGATTATAGATTTCTTTCTGGATATTGTTCTTTTCAATTCGGCGATAGCGGCGATGTCATGGCTGCATTATGGACTGTATGTAATGACAAGAATTATGGATATACTGTTTTGTTCGCTACTTTTGCTGTTGTCCATTCAGACTGTCAATAGAGCTTATGAGTACAAGAACAGATATATGGGAAAAAAGGAACTTTTGATGCTGATTGTGCCATCGTTGTTAGGCATGGTTGGCTATATGATTTTTCATTTTATCAGGTAAAATCCGAAATGACAGGATTTTATGATGGGCTGTGTTTCCTATATTATTTAATGTCCATAATAGCAATCCTTGTGATAATTGTATTCTTTCAGAACTGGAAAAGCTTACAGGAAGAACAGTTAGGTCAGGAACTTTTGGAAAGCCAAATAAACAATATAAAAATGCATATTAAGGAAGTTGAAAAATTGTATGGAGATCTCCGTGCTATGCGCCATGACATGGGAAACCATATCCAGATGATAGAGCGTCTGATGGGTGCGGATAACAGCAGCGAGGCTTTTGCATATCTCGGAAGGCTGAAAAGTGAATGGCAGGAGCTTACGCCAGAGATCAGGACAGGTAATCCGGTTACGGACATGATCCTTCTGGAAAAAAGCAACGAAGCACAGATGCGTGGAATCCGGTTTGAATGTGACTTCCGTTATCCGGAAAATACAAAGCTGGATGTTTTTGATGTCTGCATTATCTTATATAATGCATTAAATAATTGCATGGAATCGGTAAATGGAGAAAAACCTTATATCAAAGTCCATGCGTTCCGTAAAAACAGTATTTTTATGTTGATCATCAGCAATAGTTTTAAGGGCAGGCTTCGGATTGACCCGGCAGAGGGAATTCCGTATACTGCCAAGAAGAATGGTGAGCATGGAATCGGCTTGAAAAATATGCGTAGAGTGGCAAAAAAATATATGGGTGACTTGTCATTTGAGCAGAATGGGGATGAGGTGACGGTGGGAATCATGCTCCAGATTGTATAAATGGTTTACAACGAAATAAGGGCGGTTCACAACATATCGGTTGATTAGCACAAGTAATTTTCCGATAAATTTGTTAGAGAATAGAAAATCTATAACATTAATTATAGGCTACTTGGGAAAGGAATTTCAAATTTATTTATCAAGGAGGACGAAACAATGACAATTAACGGAATTAGTGGAGCAAATACGCAGGCAGCGCAGATAGGGATGAATCAGGCAATGGATTCTTACAGCAAGAACATTCAGAACCAGATTGCCAATGCACAGAAACAGTTACAGGAGCTTTCTTCCAACGAGGAAATGACGTTAGAAGAAAAGATGAAGAAGCGTCAGGAGATTCAACAGCAGATCAGCGACTTGAATATGCAGCTTAGACAGCATCAGATTGAGCAGAGAAAAAGAACAGCAGTCTAAGGGTGCATCTATGGACGATATGCTCGGCGGAAATCGAACAGCAGCAAAGTCGGGAAATAAGGGAAGCGGGCTGTCACAGGCAAGTATGCAGGCAATGATTTCCGCAGATTCTTCCATGAAGCAGGCAAAAGTGCAGGGCAGCGTGGCAACACAGATGCAGGGCAGAGCGAATGTTTTAAAGGCAGAAATAAAGCAGAGTGGAAGTACAGAGGCTAAGGAAGCGGAGCTGGCGGATTTGGAACAGAAAGCCGTAAATGCAACAGCCTCACAGATGAATACACTTGCAGAGGCTAATAAGGCTGTCAGCGAAGCTGCAGCAGCAGAACGCACTGAGAAGAAAACTTCTGATGCAAAAGAGGAAAAAGGAAGGCACAGGCAGAAGGCAAGACCGAAAAGACAGCAGACAGCGGTGCAATAGGAGAGAAAGCGCAGGATGGCATATCAGGTGCAGATGCACAGACAGGAAATATAGAAAATGTGCAGCAGGATAACGGCGCACAGGCACAGAACATACAGCCTGCCCAAACAGCCGTTCCAGAAACTCCGGCGGCACAGCCAGCAGTTTATACCCATGTTGATGTCCGTTTGTAAAGGAGGTAAGGCTTATGTCAGAAATAAACAGTTTCAGCGACTACGCAAGTAAATATAACACAAATATGGATTATTCTTCGTTATTTGGCGGCGGTGCTCCCTATATAGATAATGGCATGGGCGGGATCAATGTGTCGGACTATGCCATGATTAAAAACGGAAGCTATGGAAAACTGATGAAGGCTTATTATGCGAAACAGGATGCGGATAAGCTGTCACAGTTCGGTGATTCTTCCAAAACACTGACGCTGATGCGTTCCAGTGCGGACTCGCTGAAAAAGTCTGCGGAAGTGTTGGGCGATGTCTCGCTTTATGAGAAAAAGAAATTCAAGAAAAAGGACGAGGAAACCGGAGAAGAAATCGAGGTCGAGGATTATGACTGGGATGCGATCACAAAGGCGGTTAAAACCTTTGTTGACGATTACAATTCGGTGGTAGAACAGGCAGGAAATTCAGAAACGAAGAATGTGCTGCGCAATGCGGCATGGATGACCGGTATAACGGAGAAGGCGGGCAATCTGCTCTCGAAAGTAGGCATTACCATTGGAAAGGGCAATAAGCTGGAGTTTGATGAGGAAGGCTTGAAGAAAAAAACAACGTTAGGAGAAAGCGGTATTGAGTTTGACAATATTTCTACTTTAAAATCCCTGTTTACAGGGTATGGCTCATTTGCTAGCCAGATTGAGCAGAAAGCTTCGGCGATATCCAGCGCTGCGGCGAGGACAAAGGGAGTGGATCAAACCTACAATAAGAGCGGGGCTTATTCCGACACGCTGTCGAAGCTGTTTGGTAGTACCGTGGATGAAAAAAGTGGGTGATAAGTTCAAAGATAAAGATACGGTCAAGGACAAAAACAAGGATAAAGAGAAAGATAAGAGTTCTGATAAAACTTCTTAAATCCAAGACAGATAAAAAAAGCGATGAGAAAGATTGAGTTTGCGCTAATCACAATGGCTTGATATACAATATATATTAACCATAAATATATTGTAGTAGGAAGGAGGTGACAAAGATGAGGAAGTTAGGAAAAAAAAAGGTTACTCTGGATAAGAGGTCCTTGCAGGCATACAAGTTCTGCGTATGTTCAAATTGCCCATGCCCTTCAGGCACGAGCAGCTATAGCGCAAAGGCATCTGATTCAGAAAGAAAAGCACCAACGAATTAGGGCTTGAAGTAGGCGACATCTAAACTCTAGATGCCATATGTGAAGGGAAGCATATATTCAGTACCTATGCGTATGGCATTTGGAGCGATGATAGAGCGGAGGTTTCTGATTACGGAAGAAGATGACAAAGATGAGCAAGCTAGGGGGACATGTCCTTCAGGCACGAGTAGCTATAATGCAAAGGCATCTGATTCAGAAAGAAAGACACCAACAAATTAAGTTTAAAACGTGCGGCATCTAATCTTGGATGCCGCAATGCTATAGGAGAAAAAATAAATGTCAGTACCTTATATTCATACTTTTTATACTCCGAAAGGATATTATTTTTATGACTTTAATACCAATGCAATAGTCCGAATTAATAAAAGTGTATATGATTTTCTGAATGAATGGGAAAAAAACAAGGATTGTCCTAATTCGCAATCCGAATGTGGAAATATAATAGATGAACTAAAAAAGAGCGGGTTTTCTGTCGGAACGTCATTGGACCAAGATTGAACATCCTGCAACTAAGATGTTGGATAGATATTTGCATAGTTCTGTGGAATCAATTACTTTACAGGTAACACAGCAGGGTAATTTAAAGTGTAATTATTGTCCCTATTCAGGGAGTTATTATAATAGAGAGCATAGTAACAGGCATATGTCATTTGAAACAGCTAAACAAGCAATTGATTTTTATATTGCACATTCTTTTGATATTCCTGTTGCTCATATTGGATTTTATGGAGGGGAACCTTTAATAGAATATGATTTGATTCGCAAAATTGTTGAATATTGTAGAGAAAAAATGTTTTGGCAAAAAAAAATGTATTTTATGACTACAAATGCGACTCTTCTTACAGAAGAAGTAATTGATTTTTTAATGGAGAATGAATTTAATTTATCAATAAGTTTGGATGACCGAGGAATTATCATGATCGCAATAGGCACAGAATTGATGATAGCGGTTCGTTTGATATAGTAATGCAAAATATTGAAAGATTATATAAACGATATCCTGAGAAAAAAAAGATAATGTCCAGTTTAATTGTGTGCTTGATGATATAAAGTGTATAAATGATTTCTTTATGAATGAAGATATGCTTAAGGAATATAGGGTTCTTTTTCAATTCTCTTTCGAGGGAAGGGATTAAGGATAATGATAAATTTGTTCCTAATAAAGATTATCTTGAACAATTCGAATATGAGTTGTTTAAGATGTTCTATTCAAAATCAGAAAAAATAGAAGGAATAGATGTATCAAAGGTTGTGGAGTCATACTATTTGCAAATCAAAACTGTGTATGCACAGAGAAAAATGAGCAGTTTTGTTGAAGATTTTTCGCATCCCGGAGGACCATGCATTCCGGGTACACATAAGCTGTTTGTCAATGTAAAGGGTGATTTTTATCCATGTGAGAAAGTTTGTGAGTGTTCGGCAGATACAATCATAGGGATTATAGATAAGGGATTTGATTTAGATAAGGCTGAGACGCTTTTGAATGTTGGAAAACTGACTGAGGAACAGTGTAGGGACTGTTGGTGTGCAAAATATTGTTATATATGTACTGCACATTTGGATCAGGGCGATGGGTTATCAAGAGAATTAAAACAAAAACATTGTGCTGGAGTAAGAAAAAGCATAGAAAATGATTTTAAAGATTATTGTCTTTTGCATGAAATGAGTGGATTGGACGATGATGTGATCTATTTGAACTGAGAAGGGAGTGAAATAGATGGCAGCTGCAAGCAGGGCACTGATGTATCCGTATGATATATCGCTATTACATATGATTATGCACAAATTTCCAGATTTTGAAATTATTGAAGTGGCATCACCAAATGGCTGGGGGTATGTAGGCAAGGATGCTGGAAGTAAGATAGGAATAGAAACAGGTATTATAGTGAAGCATGAACAGGAAATAGAATTCAATCAGATTGAAAAGCTGTTCCTTATGCCATCAATTATATCATTAGACGATAAATGCTTCAGAACGATTATTGATAAAGCAAAAAGTTTGAATATTGAAATTATTGATATGAGGAATAATGGAAATGACGTTTGCTTAAAAAGAGATGATAAGCTGTATGGAACAGAGATTAAGAAAATAGATAAGCCTGTTGTCCTTGTGATTGGAACTGGGGACAGGACAAATAAGTTTGACATCCAGTTGATTGTAAGAGAGTGCTTTCAAAAAAAAAAGGATATACTGTTTCGCAAATAGGAACAAAAAGGATATTGTGAATATTTAGGTTTCCACAGTTTCCCCAATTTTATGTATTCCAATTTGCAGGTGACGGACAGGATACTTGGGTTCAATCATTATATTTATGAGCTGTCTAAGTCTGAAAATGCTGATGTTATCATTATAGGTGTGCCTGGTGGATTAATGCCCTACAGCGAGAAATATAATAATGATTTTGGCTATTTGAATTTTATGGTATCAAACGCTGTTGTTCCCGATTATGTTGTATTGGCGACAACGTATGTAGATTATAATAGGGATTATATCAATGCTATCGTTGATTCGTTGCGGTATAAATATGAATATGATGTGGATGCGGTTTTTATTGGGAATAGTTCTATTAATTGGGATGTAACAGAATCGTTGGATACTCTTACTTATGTAACGCTGGATAAAAATTTTATTGATGAAGAAGTAAGGAAATGTAATGCTTACTCTGTGTATGATTCAGATAGTATTAAACAGTTTAGCGAGCAATTAATTAATACATTGGTGGGATATGACAACTATCCGACACTCTAAGGAGGAAAAGTATATGGTGGAAGAATTGAAACCAATGTTGGAAAATATTTCGGGAAAGAAACTAGACGAATTGTGTGATGATGAATGCCTTTTTTCCAGAAAGTATGCAATGAATGCAAGAGATATTGTTTATTTTCTAGTCGAAATAGAAGAACGATATGGTGTAGTATTCGATAAAGAAAAAATAAATAATCCGGATTTTTTTACTCTGAAAAATATTTCAAATGAACTATTAGCGAAAAGGGAATTGAAAAATTGCTGACCAGTTTTTTTAAGATTTCGGAGAAATACAATAATTCTGTGAAAATTGTGATTATGATATAGTGAGTGCAAGTGGCACAAGCACTTCTTCACTTTTTAACGGATATGTTTTTGGGGAAGCTGGAAAGTGTAGACTTTGACTATGAGAAATGTTTCAACATCCATTTATGGATGTTGATATAAAAGTTTAAAGTATATTGAAAATTTATAAGATAGGAGGAATTTTTTATGGCAATTTCTAGTGTAGGAAGTTATACAAATAGTTATGAAAACTTGTATACTTATAATCAGACTAAAAAAAGTGAAACAAGCGAGATATCTGAGGTAAAAACGGAAACCACAAAGAAGAGTAACAATGAAGAATATCTCAAAAGTTTGCAAAAGCAAGTGCCCTATATGAAGTTGCAAATTGGATATGGGCTTAATACAAGTAATGACGGCAAAGTGAATGTTGTAGATGTCAACCCCAAGCTTGTGGAGAAAATGCAGAATGATCCGAAAGCAGCAAAGGAGTATACACAGAGATTAAAGGATGTAGAATCTGCTTTAAAATGGCTCGATAATTATAAAAAAATCAGTAGGGTCCACTGTAATTGTAAGGCATGATTATATTGATGAAAACGGAAATCTTTCTCATTTTTTTCTGTTTCGATAAGAAAAGATGAGATGAACGAAAGACTCCTTAAAGAAGCGCAGGAAAATGCCGAAAAGCAGATTGAAAAAACCCGTGAAAATGCACGTAAGAAAGCAGAACAGATTGCGGAAAAGCTGGAAGAAAAAAGCTGAAGAAGCTAAAGAAGATGGTGAAAAAATAGCAATATCTGAAGGTATTCAGGATGAAAATGAAATTGTGAAGGACAGGGCGGAAAAACTGCTTTCCGAGAAGTTGGAAAAATGCGACTGATGGGGAAGTGTACCTAGACAATGAAGATATGCAGGTAATTATTGATGCAGCCCAAAATAGAGAAGCTGTTACAACCAACACATCTTCAGAAGTTGGAAAAAATTTTGATTTTAAAATCTAATAGAGGAAGAAATTTGATTTTCTGATTATGCTTAAATAATTAAACAGCAGATGGTAAAGGCTTGACTTTTGTCAGGTATTATGACCATAAATTTATAGAAGAGGAGGTGAAAAAAGATGAAAAAATTAGGAAAGAAGGCAAAAGTACATGAAAATAGCTTGTCTGCGTATTGTTCTTCGGCATGTACCTGTCTTACAATTACATGTACATGTTCAAGCACAAGTCATGATCCGACTGGAAACTATTTTCAGGGAGATGTAAAGGCTGATTCAGCAGGTACAATTGTATGGCTGTAATGCAGGTTACTGGTAAAGTCATTTTTCAATGAATAGGTAGATTGTTGAAAAAATGACTTTTTTCAGTGCTTTTGCTACAATGTGCAAAGGGAGTTAGATTGTGCTTGTTTTTGACAATTTAACTCCCTTTAATAATAGGAGGTACAAATGAAAGTAGAAGCACCATTTATCCATTTGATTAAGTTACATACGAAGTATTATCTGTATGATGTAAATTCAAAAATGATTGTAAATATAAGCAATGATTTATTTGATTTTTTCAAAAGTAATGAAAATATAAAAGCAGAAATTGAAATTCCTCATAAATTGGAAGATGAAGTCCGTAGGCTTTTGAAATATGATTTGTTCAGTAAAACAGATACTGGCTATGAAATAGAATATCCGCAAGGTACGAATTTAGAAGAAATTTTAAATAACTGTATGAGGATTATGACATTGCAGGTAACGCAGAATTGTAATTTGCGCTGCAAATATTGTGTCTATTCGGGTTCTTATTCCAACCGGGTTCACAGTAATAAACGAATGTCATTTGAAACGGCAAAAAGTGCCATTGATTTTTTGTATGCACATAGCAGTATGACTACATCAATAGGCATTGGTTTTTATGGAGGAGAACCTCTACTTGAGTTTGACTTATTAAAGAAATGTGTAGAGTATGCGAAAATGAAATTTATTGGCAAAGATTTAAGTTTTACACTGACAACGAATGCTACATTATTGACAGAAGAAATTATGAAATTTTTTGTAAAAAATAACTTTTTTGTCACCATTAGCTTTGATGGTCCTCAAGTAATACAAGATAAGAATAGGGTTATGGCAGACGGAAAAAGTGGTTCTTTTGAGACAGTTATGAAAAATGTAGAAATGTTTTTAAATAAGTATCCTGATTTTTCTTGGCATGTCAGTTTCAATGCAGTATTGGACCCAACGAATGATTTTAGTTGTTCAAATGATTTCTTTATGAACTTTGAAACGGTAAAAAGTATAACAGCAAATGGAGTGTTGGTCAGTACAGATGGATTAAAGAAGGAATTAGAAAAGGATGAAACATTTTCCATAGCTTATGAATATGAAATGTTCAAGAATTTTTTATGTAGTTGTGGTAAATTAGATAAGATAGGAAGCAAGCTGTCTGTTGCCTATATTGAACAGTTGGAAAAGCTAGTTGCAAAAAAGGGAAGTAGGAATTGAAAAAAATAAGAAATTTGCGCATCCTGGAGGACCCTGTTTAATCGGAGTGCATAAATTTTTTTTTGTAAATGCGGATGGTAATTTTTACCCATGCGAGCGTGTTGATGAAAGTGCAAATGTTACGAAGATAGGTAATATTAAGAGTGGATTTGATTTTGACAGAATCAGGGAACTGCTAAACATTGGTAAATTAACGGAGAATGAATGTAAGAACTGTTGGGCATTTCAATTCTGTATCCAATGTTTCCGCTCAGCGGTGGATGGTGATAAACTGTCAAAAGAAAAAAAAGATTAGCTAAATGCAAAAGTTCAAAAATGAATGCAGAGGAAAGTATAAAGGATTATATTGTACTAAAAGAATATCATTCAAAATTTGGAGAAGGATTGAGGGGGAATTGATATGAATACGAATGAGCCATGTGCGGCAGTTTTTCCTGTAGATGAGGATTTCATGCGCTTGCCGAATAATGATGTGATACAACTGGAAGGAAGGCAACAAAAAATAACATATTATTTGACATTGGGTGGCTGGAATATTTCAAGTCCCAATCATATTATAAATGTTATTGATAAGTTTGATTTCAGCCAGTTAGATGTGATTGTTCTTGTTAATTCCTACCATTTCTTAGAACATAGGGTTATTGAAGATATTATTAGAATAGCAGCACAGAATAACATAGAGATTTATTGGGCTAGGGATGATCGAGATGTAGACAGACAGGCTATAGAGGAAATGTCGGACGAATTAAAGGTGTGTACATCGTTTATTTGCAATGAAGTCGCTGCTGATATAAGTACAGTGTTACATAACTTTGATATACCCATTGTAAGCATAGCGGGGTTGGTCCATATGTTCAGAAGTTTCAGGTAGGACTCAAACTTAGAAATGACTTCGTGAGTGCTGGATACAAAACCTTATATATAAGCTCCCGTAGGGAAGGTGTGTTATTTGGAGCTAGGATATTTCCAGAGTTTCTCTTTGAGAATGGCATGAGTTTTTCAGAAAAAATTTATGGAATTAATCACTACATCGAAAAATTATGCCGGGAAGAACAGCCGGATGTTGTATTGATTAGTGTTCCTGGTGAAACAATGGAATTGAGCCAAAAACATAAATTGGATTTCGGGTACTTAGCCAGCATTGTTTTTTCCGCAATCAAGCCAGATGTATCCATATTAAATTTATATAATCTGAAATATACAGATGAATTTTTAGAAGAACAGAAGAGTTATTGTAAATACCGTTTTGGTGCAGTTCCGGATTTGTTTTATGCTACATATACAGGAATTGTTGAATCGTCTTTACAGGAAGCATGGATACAATATTATCATGGAGATAAAATATATGATGATTTACTGACAAAAAACAAGCTGTTTAATGAAGCAGATGTGATGAATGGTCTATTTTTTTTTGAGCGGGTTATGGAGATATTGGAAGAATATGGTTCATTAGATTTTATGTGAGGTGCATATGGAAGATAACAGAACAAGCATAAAGAAAAGGTTAGATGATATTTTTATAGAAAAAATGGGTTACTTAGTTAATAGACTTACAAACGATCAGCGTTCAAAGAGTTTGTTGAGTGATAGTGCTGGTATGCAGGCAAGGGATTTATTGAAACTTTATATGGAATTAGAAAACGAATTTCATATTGACTTTAATCCACTTGTATTAGACGGAAACTTTGATAAATATGATTGCCTATTAGGATATATTGTAAGAAAAACCGGAGAGAAGAATGTCAATTAAGAAGATTCATATTTATGTCATTGATGACGGAATATTAAACCGAAAAACGAATTTAATATATGCTTTAAAGGTTTTAGTATTGCAGAGAAATTTTGATAAATAAAGTTGTATCATTGGATACGTAAAAGAATATGGTGATTTTAATGGTAAACAATAAAGTACATGTATGCATTATAGATAACGGAGTATTTTTGCGGACAAGTTCATTTATATAAAAATATGGAAGTTGTTGGTAATGAAATCAGATTGGTTATATCTGAAAGTGATAAATTGTCGCATGGATCATCCTGTGCCAAAGTAATAGAAGCAAACATAGAAAAATCATATGAACTGAGCAGTATCACTATTTTGGATTCATATGGGAAGGGTGAAGTAGGGAGTTTGCTTTTGGCACTGGAATGGTGTAAAAATAATGCTGTTGATATTATCAATCTGAGTTTGGGAAGCACATACTTCAAAGACAGAAGATTGCTGCAAGAAATCATTAACGAGTGTGCGTATTCAGGTTTGATTATTGTGGCTGCCCTGTCTAATTCAGGATTTGCAACATATCCTGCCGGATTTACGAACGTGATTGCAGTGAGAAAATCCGATGTATTAAAAAGGCGGGAATATAAAGTAAATTATAGTGCAGGGCTTGATTTGGCATTGTTGAAACATATGGGAGCGATACAGTTCTTGTTGATGGTAAAATGCATCAGACAAGAGCTAGTAATAGTATTGCAACGCCTTATGTAACTTCTAAAATTGCTGATATTTATTTTAAGGGTATTACTCCATTTTATATTAGACGATTTTTTTCACAGGAGCAAATAGATATAAATTGTTTTTTATGTTGATTGGATTAGAACAGCGTATCTTAGTCATGTGCAGTTGCCTTCTAGAATATGCAGTTTTTGTGTTTCAGATGATTTAGACAGTTCTGATACGGTTATTCTTGGAGAAATGGATAATATTGAGCATTATCTTGATGCAGGGAAAAATATAATATACTTGGGAAATGATAAGTTGGAAATGACAAGCGATCATTGTTATATTTGGTCAAGATATAATAGGGAAAGGCAAATAGAACTGAACTCATATACTGATAATGAAGATATTGAAATACCAGTAATTTTTGTTAAAGGCTGTGATTCGCTAAATAAGGTTCGGGAACTATGCCGCAAAATGATTGAGCAAGATTACAACGCATATGGTATAACTGACAAAATTGTTGGGGAACTCATTGGACTTAGATATATTCCGGTAGAGAAGAAAAAAAAGGAACTGATATAAAAAAATATTTTGCAGTGAAATATTTTATGGACAATATGATATTTTAATCTGCGATTTGGGTAATTACTCAAAAGAGGATATTCAAACGGAAATTTGTATAGAGCCTGATGTATATATATATGCAGATGATGCAGAAATCTCTGTTTATAGTGAAGAAGAAAGCAAGGTGTTTAAGAAAATTAAAAAGGTATACCAGAGCAGTATATTATTGAACTGCTTACAAGGGAGTAATGATTGAATGACAGAAAAGGATATAATTCATAAATTAACATATTTGCTACATGGGCACAGAAGAAAAATTTTCATAATATTTGGATGTCTCTTAATATCTACCGGATTAAATTTATGTATTCCGTTTATTAGTAAAGAAATTATGGATGAGGGATTTATTGGCGGCAATAAAAATATTTTGTTATATTTGGTAGTAGGCTCTTTTGCTATATATATGCTCATATCAGCTTTGAATATTATCAAAGAGAAAGTGCGTGTGGAAATTGTTGCTAAAGTACAGTATTCATTATGGCATCAGGCATATGAACATCTGATGAGGATGAAAATAAATTATTTTGATGATAGAAATGCTGCGGAAATATTTAATAATCTTAGTGTAGATATTGCAAATATGGTATCCGTTGCGGATGAAAGTGCATTTTTTGTTGTGACACAGGCATTCAGCATGGTTGGAGGGGTTATTGGTCTTTTTATATTGGATTACCGTATGACGATTTTAGTATTGCTGTTTATTCCAATCAAGGCTGTTGTTATGAAATATTTTGCAAAATACCGTAAGAAAGTCATGGATGAATTTATCCTTGACAGTGAAAAATATTCTAGTTGGTTTGGAGATACGGTGGGCGGTGTAAAGGAGGTAAAGCTCTTTGATATACTAGACAACAAGCACAGAGAGTTTGATGAAAAACAAAGGGTAGTGATTCGCAAGCAGAAGAAAATGAATATGCTTAGTCAGTGGAATAGTGCGGCGGATGATGTATTAGTACATTTGTTGATAACGCTGATATATATAGTTGGCTCTAATCTAGTATTCAATATGCAGCTTTCGGTTGGTAGTATTTTTTGCATTTATTACATACAGCTCATATGTGACAGGACCAATTTCTGCCATCTTGAACATCGGTTACTTGCTGTCAGGGATTATTCCATCGACAAAAAGATACTATATGTTTATGGAACTAGACGAAGAAAACAGTAACCAGAAGATAACAACATCCCCACAGTTTGGAGATATAGAGTTAAAGAATATATCATTTGCTTATGAGGAGGGAAAGCCTATTTTAGACGGTGTGAGCGTTATATTTACAAAAGGAAGCAAAACGGCTATTATAGGCAGGAATGGTTCTGGCAAGACTACTATTATCAACCTACTTACGAGGCTCTATGAACCAGAAAATGGGCAGATATTACTGAATGGAACAAATATTGCGGATATGTCGTTACAGGCATATAGAGAAATGGTTTCCATCGTCAGCCAGCAGATATATCTTTTTAATGACAGCATAAGGAATAATATCTGTCTTTATAAGCAGGTAAGCGATGCTATGCTAAAAATAGCTTGTAGAGACAGTGGATTAGAAGATTTTATAAAAAGAAGTATCCTTAGATTATGTGGTAGGTCAAAATGGTGCAATGCTTTCTGGCGGACAGAAACAGAAGATAGCCCTTGCAAGGGCATTGATCCATGATAAACCTATCATTATATTTGATGAAGCTACTTCCAACACCGATGCATATTCAGAGCAACAGATTAATGCATTACTGCACACTGGGCTTAGAGATAAAACGGTAATAGTGATTACACATAAAAAAAAAGAAGTATTAAGTGAGGTGGATCAGATTGTGGTATTAGACGATGGAAAGATAGATATAGTTGGCGGATATGAGGCAGTAAAAAAGAGTAAATATTGGTTGCAGTTAAGGGATGATTATGTAGATATTTAAAAAGATGTATATAAGGGATAATGTAGAAGTTGTGAAAAGAAGAAACCAATAGCTCCGCAAATGGGATTCTATTGGTTTTTCTTATTGTTCTGAATTGTCCCGTTTTCTCATCAGCGCAAGCAGATAGTGAACCGCTGGGAGCAGCTCGGCAACTTCCTGTTCCGTACAGTCATTTAGCATGATAAAGAGTTTCTGAAGGTTAGGCTGTGGAGTTACGCTTTCCGGATAAAAAATTCTGTCTGCGGAAATATTCAGATGCCTGACAAGGGGATACAGTTTTTCAAATTTTGGATTACCACGCCCGTTTTCAATATTGAGTATAGTACGGCTGTCAAAGCCTAAAATCTCAGCCAGCTTTTCTTGCGAAAGCCCAAGTTCTGTACGGGATTTCCGTATTGCATCGGCAAGATTTTGTTTTATGTCCTGCATTATAATTCACCTCCTTAGTAGTTTACAATACACATCGTCAGGAATGAATTACAGTAGAATACAGATTTTATATGGAGTAGAATACATGATAAAAAGAAGAAAGAGAGAAAAAAGACAGGTATTACATATTGAAAACAAAATCAAATATGACTTACTGCACATATTGTGGTGTATTGCAATGAGGTAAAAACCCTCAATACAATACACCTTTTTAATGCCTGATCAGAGGGTATTCTGGTTCCGTTCTGCTTTGCGGTCAGAGGTCTGATGGTCTTGTGAATCCCGGTCAAGATACTGCTTTAGATTATCAAGTTTTCTGTTTAAGGCATTGATTTCCTTTTCCGCAGATTTATAAGTGTTCTGCAAGGTTTCTTTCTTGGAATACAAGGCGTTGTAATCGCTGCGGAGTTTTTCGACATCAAGGTTTTTTAAGTCAATGCCAAATCGTTTTAGCATATTTTCGGCACCGTCATGGAGCAGCAGCTCGGTTTCGTGTCGGCGCAGGTATGCGTCCTGATCCTTTGACTTCTGATAACGGACATGATAGATATGATTGGCTTTGTACTGCTCGGCATACTTTAAAATCTGTCCCAAATTCTTAAGCTGATGCTCGGTTTCCACAAGGCTGTTTCGTGCGGTTTTGGCAAGGGCAGACTTGGCAGCAAGCTGCTTTTCAAGCTCGGCAATGGAGCCTGCTCCGCTGTAGCTTGCGGCTGCAATTTTGAGGTTTTGAATATCAGCCCAATGTTTCAGACCGGGACTTTGTGTAAACTTCTCCTCTGAGGTGTCAATGAGCTTTTTGGAGGAATAATCTTTGATAATAGGTTTTGCCTTTCGGGGAAAAGGAACACGCTTTTGGGACTGTTCCAGAGCTTTCGCTTCAATCCGTTCCTTAATCCTTTCTCTGGTGTATTCCGCACCTAAAGATTTGACGCTGCCACGGGCAAAACGCTCTCTGTCAAGGGGACGGAAAGAGATATATTTTAAGTCATTCTCACCAAAGGTTTCACCTTTTATTTCGTAGCCCTTTGCACGGATAAGATCAAGAAAATCCTCGTAGGTAGCGGCGGTCTGTATGGCTTCGTCAATATCGTTCTTGAGCTTGGTTTTCCATGAAGAACTATTTTTGTCGGCAAGCCATTCTTTGTATTTTCTGCCACGATTGTCGGAGGGAGAAATGACTGATAACTGATGCTCGTTACATAGTTCATCATTTAACTTCCGGATATGGTAATAACTTTTTTTACAATCGTGATATTTTTCATGATTGATGTTATCTGCAGCACAGAAAATGATGTGGTTGTGGACGTGTCCTTTGTCAATGTGGGTGGACACAATGTATGAGTATTTTCCTTCCAGTAGTTTGTCGGCAAGCTCCACGCCGATCTGATGGGCTTCCTTGTAAGATACTTCGCTCGGCATAAAGGACTGTATCAGATGAAAGGCTTTGTTTGTGTCTGCCTGACTGGTTTTTGAAAGGGCAAATTTGAAGTCATAAGCTGCGGTTTCAGGACTGCACCCAAAGGAAGAAATGAGGATACTTTCATCAGTTTTTGCCGGATCGCAGATGTAGTCTACTGCTTTATGGACGGTTGCTTTGATAGCATGGATTTTTGTGATTGCCATACCTGTTTCATCAGCTCCTTTACTTCTTTTTACATCGGCTTCATAGACATTGCCCGTGGCGTTCATACGCTTTGCAATCTGGTTCAGATTGTTGCCGATACGGGCGAGGATTGTGTTGTATTCCCGCAGGTGTTCGTAGTCCACGTCATAGACATATCCGTACAGGATCAGGTGCCGTATAAAGGATGACTTGCTTTTCATACCGGAGATTTTGAATTTCTGTTCGAGTATGTATTGTTCATCATTGTTTAGATAGATTTTCAATTCATTTTGTCTTTCTCTTTTTTTGCCATTGCTTAATCCTTCCCTTTCCTTTTTAAATAGAAAATTTTTGATATGCCGTTTCCGGCGGTGTGTTTTTATAAGCGTAAAAAAAATCAGAAATCCCGGTGGGGTAATTACTGATTTTTGCAGCGCATAGGGGCCAGGGGGGGATATGCCCCTTGCAAGCCAGTTTTCTCAAGTTTCCACTCGGAAGAAACTTGGAAAATGGTGCCTGTGAGGGAACACAGGCAGTGCTTGCTATTCTTCTGCAAATTGCCCGAAGGGAATTTGCGTGTTGTACGAGCTTAGGCGAGTGTCCTATAACACATAAGGGCGTTACCGCCCGTTTTTCGGATAGCCTTTAGGCTGTCCGGCTGCGTAGTTTTGCAGAAGCAATAAAAAACTGCTACGGCTTGCAAAGACATGGAATGCCCGCAAAAGCTCATAGCAGTTTGAGTGTTTTTATAAAGTTGTGATTTTATCCATAAAAGATTTTAGCAAGCGGAGGGGAGAAAGTCAACCAAAGAAAGCAGGGGAGAGGGAGAAAAATAATAAGCCGGAACATACGGACAGGCAGATGAAATTTCAGTGAAAAAAATTTGCAAAAAGAAACTTTTAACAATAAGCAAAGTTCTTGCGGGTCTGCCTTTACAATAAATTTGGAGGACTAACAGAGAGGAGGTGAAGCATGAATACGATGAATCGCAGAATAGAGATTATCAACATTCTTATTATCAGACGGCATACAACAGCGAATGAGCTGGCGCAGGAGCTTGGCGTTTCTATTCGCACGATACAGTACGATATTCAGGCTTTATCTCCACAGTATCCGATTTACACGAAGCCGGGAGAAAACGGAGGGCTTTTTATAAGGGAAGATTACAATCCGCATATCAATTCACTTACTCCGATGGAGCTGGAAAATTTGCGTGAAATGTATGAGCAGACGGAAGGGGTGCATAAGAAGGTGCTGTTGCAGATTATCCGTAAGTATGGACCGGATAAGCTGAAACTCTAAACTTGTCATTCTTGTAAAGCACATAATTTTTACAGAACCGTTCATAGCAGACGGGAGAGTGTTTATGTGCTTTTTGGGCTGATAAGTCCGATTTGATTTTATCCAAAATGCAGGCGTCAGCTTGCGAGTGTACCTTGACAATTTCATAGACAAATACATACAGGACGTGTGAGATATGTGGAGCCACTATGCGGACACGCCATGAGATACCTGCTTTCATTATTTTGTGAAAGTGCATACGAGGGAATATTGATTGCTGATATTGAAGTTAAGGTAAGGAGCGATGAATGTCTGGCAAAATGCACAGCAGTTGTGTGGGGCGAGGATACATATTTTTGATAATGATACTTCCGGAGATTTCCGGTCAAATTTGATTGACGGTGCGATACCGATGTGGGCGGTGTAATGAGCTGCCACCTGTATGGATTTTTTTGAAAAGATTATTTGTCTGCTGATGAGAGCCGGAAAGAGTTTGCGGCTGTCATGGGCAGATAATAAGCTACATATTTTATGTCGGAAAGAGGTGATGATAGTGGAGCGAATGAAAAACGGAAAGAGATTTGTTCGTTACAAAGGAAGGTGCAGAAATGTATAGTATGTGTCAGAGTAAATTTGAGCAGATGGCGAAAAAGATGCAAAGGCAATATATAAGGTCGATAAGCTGGTACTTGTAAATTGTGATATTTTTGAGCAATATTTGAAACGTTCAGATTGTATGTGTGACAATTTTGGGGTTTGAGAGATTTTGCAGTAAAAACACTTGACTTTTCGTATACGGAAAGTATAATGGTAGATAGAAGTGATTGGAGGTGCATACAGATGGCTAAAATGGGTAGACCAAAGTCTGATGCCCCGAAATTGAACACATTAAGTTTAAGGGTAACGGACAGCGAGCTGCGAGAGCTGAAAGATTATGCGGACAGTCACGGAATGACCATAACTCAATTATTGCATACGGGTGTTGATTTATTGCTTAAGACACCGGATGCGGAGGTGCAAAAAATCTCTTTCCTTGAAGAAAGGAGCAGAGATGGCAAAAGCAAGAAAAAAGATAACAAAGGCAGAGCTTTAAGAAAGGGGGGGAATCCCAAAGAACGGATAACACTTATGTATATACATACACTGATCCGTTCAAGAAACGCAGATTTGTATATGCCAGAGATTTACAGACACTAAGGGAGAAAAGAAGCAGATTTGATTAAAAATCAGCTTGACGGATTGGATGTCTATGTGGCTGGAAGTGCAACCTTGAATTATGTTTTTGACAGGTATATGTCAACGAAGTATGACTTACGCAGGACAACACGCTCTAATTACCTATATATGTATGACCATTTTGTTAGGGAGGGGTTTGGACAGCGTAAAATCGGAGAGATTAAGTATTCCGATGTAATGTATTTCTACTATTACCTGTTGAATGAAAAGGATTTGCAGGCAAACACGGTTGACACAATCCATACGGTTTTACACCCCTACATTTCAGTTGGCAGTGCGTGATGGAATAATACGCATGAATCCTTCTGACGGTGTTATGGCAGAAATCAAAAGAAAAGCAGGAAAGAATAAAGGCATTAGACACGCTTTGACGGTAGAACAGCAGAGAGCATTTATGAATTATACCGCAAACAATCCGGTATTTTATCACTGGCACCCGTTATTTACAGTATTATTAGGAACTGGGTGTAGAATTGGAGAAGTTATTGGACTGAGGTGGGACGATTTAGATTTTGAAAAACGTCTTATCAGTATCAATCATAGCGTGACTTATTATGCAAGAGAAGGGAACAAGACACGAAAGTCAGAGTTTGCGGTGTCACTTCCAAAGACAGAAGCGGGTATTCGGACTGTTCCAATGATGGATGCGGTTTATGAGGCTTTCAAAGAGGAATACGAGGTGCAGAAAGAAAATGGTTTTAATAGTACTGTAATTGATGGTATGACGGGCTTCATTTTCTGTAACCGTTTCGGTAATATCCATAATCCTCAAACAGTCAACCGAACAATCAAAAGGATTTTGGAGAATTACAATGCGGAAGAAGTGATAAATGCCAAAAAAGAGAGAAGGCAACCTGTCATTATTCCAAACTTTTCCTGCCACCACCTGCGGCATACTTTTTGCACGAGGTTCTGCGAAAAGGAAACAAATGTAAAAAGTCATTCAGGCTGTCATGGGACACGCTAATATCGAAACAACAATGGATATATATGCGGAGGTCACAGACGCAAAGAAAAAAGAAGCAATCGAAAACTTATCACACAATCTTGATATATTTTAGGAGAGAGTCCTAAGATTAAATGTGTGAATTATAACAACAAAATAACTGATATACTACAAAGTTACTACGAATTTTGCTTGCATGGTACGGAATAATACCTTATAATACGTTTTGAAAATGCAGCAAATATGGGATAATACCTGATAATGTGGAATAATACTTTATCCTCTTGGGTATTCCCGACAATGAAGAGCATTGGTGGCGTAAAGGCTGAAAATGGCGTAAGTTCTAAACCTTCAGAAGAGGTAAAAGCTGAGCCAGAGAAGATTGATTTCTCTAATGTAAAGATTGAACCTTTATTTGAGGAAGAAGTAGACTTCGATACATTCAGTAAGTCAGATTTCAGAGCTGTTAAGGTAAAAGAGTGTGTAGCAGTTCCTAAGTCAAAGAAATTATTACAGTTTACTTTAGATGACGGAACAGGCACAGACCGCACTATTTTAAGCGGAATCCACGCTTATTATGAGCCAGAAGAGCTTGTTGGAAAGACACTGATTGCTATAACTAATCTTCCACCAAGAAAGATGATGGGAATTGAATCTTGCGGTATGTTACTTTCAGCAGTAAACAATCTTAAGGATTCAGAGGATGAAGAACTTCACCTTCTTATGGTTGATAACCACATTCCAGCAGGTGCAAAGCTTTACTAAAAACGTGATGTACCTTATTGGTGGAAATTTGTAAAATTACAAAAATACGCCAATTTTACGCCAAACGATGCAGAGTTTGATGTAAGAAAATAATATAATGATGTGGAATCAGACGATATGACATAGAAGCCCTATTGGATAGAGAAATCTGTCTGATGGGGTTTTATTGTAACTGGTTAACACTGGCTATATCAAGATATCCACCGGACCAGGA